>Ga0115572_10000894_pt1 | contig 24597 bp, 15 predicted proteins | sample COGITO_mtgs_1206_FD_88681 | JGI IMG/M metagenome (GOLD analysis project Ga0115572, IMG submission 88681) | Pelagic marine microbial communities from North Sea - COGITO_mtgs_120607 | ecosystem: Environmental > Aquatic > Marine > Epipelagic | place: Germany:Helgoland, sampling site Kabeltonne... | reverse complement strand
CCGCAGTTTCAGTAGCAGTAACAGCTTTAGCCTCAGTAACATCTTGTGTAAATTCTTTACCTAAAATTCTTTGAGAAGCCTCAACTGCTCTATTAGGTAATTGTTTATTTATAAAACCAGCTAATGGAGCTACAGGTTGATTAGCAGCTTCTTGTTTTTCTACATATTTAGGGTATGCCCTAACTAAATCAAAAATACCTCTTTTCCCTACTTGTATTTCAGAAGTAAGCAACTCTCTGTCAAAATTAGGAGCATCTCTACGCTTGTCAACTATTCTATCTACTATAGGTTTAAATTCTTTAAATATTTCGTTAATACCATCAATACCTTTATCATTGTAAATTTGTTGAACTTTGCTAGAGGCTACTTTTTCTTTTGTTATAATTTTTTGTATAGCTTGTTCTGCTTCTGTTAATGGAGCAGTTTGTTCTTGTGTATCTATTTCTTCAGCTACAACTTGTTCTGGTTTAGTTTCTGCAGTATCAGCAATACCTTTAATCCTGTTTTTTGCGTTAATATAAGTTGTCTTATAACCTTCTAAAGCAATTAAATAATCACTTCTTTTAATATTACCCTCATCTAATTCTTTATTTAATTCTTTAACGCGTTGAACTTGCAAATTAGCAAGATCACCCATTGAATTAACCTCATCAATTTCTGTTTTATTTAATTTAGGTATTATAGCATTACTTTTAGTAATCCTTGAAGATAATCTGCTGTTTACATCATTAATTTTTTGTTGTATACCTTCCTTACCTACTTTGCTTTCTGTAGAATTATACTGTTTTTGCAATTCAGATAATTCGTTTATATCTGCTTGTATACCTTCGTTGTCAGCAGGTGCTCTTAAATTGCTTGCTGCTTTTAAAAGATATCTGCTGCCTTTAATTCCAACCGCGCCACCTAATCCCTGTAAGCCACTTTCAAGACCTTCTTGTGATGCCATACCCTCTACCATAGCTAATGCTGCTTTTGAGGAGTCTCCAGTTTTTCCTAAAACTCTATTGTATTCATCAATCCCAAATTGAAAATTTTCTGTTATAAATTCCGTTTTTCCAGAACTATATATATCTAATACTTTAGCACCTAATGGTGAATCTAAAAATTTATTTGAAATAACTTTTATACCATTCTTTTTTATAGGTGAAAGCATGGATGATAAACCAACAACTTCAGACATGGCTTGTATACCAGCTAAGGCAACGGGGGCTTTGGCATTATCTTTTCCTTCAATTATAAGATTTTCAAGAGTTGTATTTTCTCTTTTAGCTAATTCTTCATTAAAAGTTACATAATTTTCTGCAGCAAAATCCGCATAAAAACCTGAACCAACAGTACCAGCGCCAAAACCAGCGGAACCAACCATACTCACCATTGAACTTAGTATAGCAGCTCCTCCTTTAAGAATTTCACCTTGCTTAAAACTTTCAATAATAGGTAATGTTTGTTTTCTTTTTTCTTGCTCCGCTTTTAATTTAGGTATACTTTTAAGTATCTCTTTAGTCCCAAGACCTTTTGTTAATGAAACAGGAAGCCCCATTACGGGTATGCTCACTCCGCGATATTTTTCTACAAATTCATCGACATTCTCTTGCCCAAAAATAGCCTTATATACAGCTGCAGTAGCTAGGTCTAAAGCTGGAGATTCACCTGACCAAAAACTTTTTATTTTTTTAACATCTTGTCCAACATTTAAAGCAGCATTGCTTAAAGATTCAGACATGTCCATATTAATAACACTGTTAATTTTTTCCCGCTCTTCTTGTGCTAATTTATTTGCTTCATTTAAAATATTTCTAGCGCCTGTATCAATTTGTTCTGCTGTAAAATTATAATTTTGAGGGTCTGGAGCATTATTTATTAATTGCTCTTGAGCTAAATCTTGAATATATAAGCGATCTTCATTAGACAATTCTTCTAAATTAAATGCTTCAAATGATTCTGCAATATCTTCTATTTCATTATTTAATATTTTTTCTTTTTTTCTTTTTAAATCACCTTCTCTAGTTTTTTTTCTAATACTAGTTTTTGGTGATTCCAAAGAAGTATCCACCAATGGTGATCCCGTAAGAGATATTTCGGGTGTTGCATTTGCCTCCGCAAGCACACCCGGCTTTTCTTCCTGCGAAGGAGGTATCTTTCCCGGCTCGTCTAATAAAGTAGCATTGGGAAAATCATTTAAAAATTTTTCTTTTGAATTTGGTCCAACTTTATAAGTTGTTCCATTTACAGTATAAATTTCAATCATAATTAATCTTCGTAATCTGTATTTATTTTTTGACTTGGAGGGATAAACGTTCCGTATAATACATTATTTATTAATTTAGGAACCTCTATTCTATTAACACCCTGCATTAAAAATGCTTGTTCTAAAAAGCTTATTGTATTTTGACCGGGAACAACTTCAAATGTTTTATTACCACCTTGCTCTTTAAGCTCTATGGATTGTATATTAGAGTTTGGATCTTCTTTATTTTCTCTAAATACGCCTGATATTCTAAAACCTAATTTGTTTACTAAATTTGGAAAATTATCTGATTCAATATCTAAAGAAGCATCTTTTGCATCACCAATAGCTATTCCAGCTGGGTTAACAGCTATGCCAAGTTCATTTTTAAATTTAGAAATGTCTAAACTATATTCTTGAGCAGCAGCTGATGTTAATACTCTTTCAATTTCCCTTCCCGTAGGTTTTGGTGGTGTAGATGGCTTAGGTGCGGTTTTTTCTTTATACAATCTCCTAGAGTTTTCATAAGCACTTTTAGCAGCAGTTTTGTATTGATTTTTAATTTTTGTAATTAATGATTGTTTATCTACATCGTCTAATATACCATTATCTTCAAAATCATCTTGTATTGCTTTAATTTCACTTTCAGGTAATCCTAATTCATCAACAGCAATACTAGCTAAATCAGCGTCAGTATATTTTTCACTAGCCAATTCATTATCTATTTTATTTTCAAAAGCTGTTTCATCCCACCCCTGTAATCCATATTTTTCGTACTCATTTCCTAATTCTTTTAATTGAGACATGTATGCGTCCGATCTTTTTGATATATGTCTTGTGTTAACTAAAGAATTAAAGTCTTTTACGGTGCCATCTTCAAATACAAATTGATTACCATCAACTTTAAACTTACCAGAGTAAATATCATTAACTCTTTCCATTAATTCAGGACTATTAAGCTTACTAAGGTCATCTGGTTGAGTATCAGCAAATTGAGCTATCCATTGCTTAAAATCGTTTGTTTTAGCGGCTACTTTACTTATACTTTGTTGTGCATTACTAATAGCCATTTGTTTTTCAACAGGGTCTAAGTCTTCATTTCTTATAGCACTTAATGCAACATTGCGAGCTTCTAACGCTTGTCCTATTGCCCATTCACGCATTTGCATAGGAACTTTACTTTCATCTAATTGTGGTAATTGTGAAATTGCTTGCGCTTGAAGTTCTTTTCTTCTTTGCTCTTGAGCTTTAGTTCTTAATACAGCCTGTTCGCCTCTAACCACAGCGGGTCTAATAGCCCCAGCTAAATCTACCGGCTGTCCTTCACCTAATGCTTGTCCAATTAATCTTGTATCTAATGCCATAATATTTTATTTTAAAGTCCGCCGGCTAACATTCTGCCCGCCCCAACAGCTAAATTTCCAACTCCTCCAACTAAACCTTCAGTAGCTTGTTTTCTAGCCGCATCAGCCGCTGCTTTTCTTGCTGCAGATACGTTGTACATTTGCTCTGTTCTGCCAAACTCTTGTTGCTGTACATATTGTTGCCCAGCAGATCTTTGCGCCTCTAAATTTTGTTGCCCGCTTGCTCTAGCTATTTGATTAGCTCGCTCTTGTTGACCAATACTAGCGGATGATGCCTGTAAATTTTGTGATTGTTGTGCCGCTAAGGTTTGAGCTAAAGCACCAATTCCAGACCCACCAGCCGCGCTTTGTAGTCCAGACAATGTGGATGATAAACCTTGCTGTTGTTGTTGAGAAGCAAACTGTGCTTGTTGTTGATTTACTGTTAAATCTTCATAAGGATTTGTCATACCAGCACTCGGATCTTGAAACTCAAAAGATTCATATTCTCTTTGTCTTTGTTGTAATTCAGCTCTTGCAGCTCTTTGTTCTTGTCTTCTAGCTCTTCCACCAACAATCCCTCCAGCTATGCCAGCTAATCCTTCAGCAATTTGGCCAAAAGCCCCAGCATCATTTTGAGCGGTGCCTGAAATTGCTTTTCCAATCCCACTTTGAGGGTTGCCTAAGCTAGCGGGCCCCTTAAGAGCTGCATTGATATTTGCTCCACTCATTGCCGTTGGACCAGTAGTTTCAAAAGGTTGTAACCCCGCAGGATTAAAACCAGCAGAAGCTACAGTTTGTACAGGTTTTCTTATTCCATTGCTCATAATTAATTACTGCTTATATTTATTTCTGAATTTACCGCAAACAACTCTTTAAAGTCAGTCGCGTTATTTGTTAACTTAACAGTTGCATGGTAGCCTATTAAGCCATTACTATTTATTACGTTATTTTTACCAAACATAAAGTAATCACCAGCTTCTGGTCTAATGTTAGTATCAGGCATATCAGCTACTATGCTTAATCTATCGACTGATATAGATGTGCATAAGCCTAGCTCAGCTACATCATCATTATGTTTAAAATAAACAATATCACCAACCTGTAAAGATTGGTTTATTGTATTTGTAAATGTTATTGTTATATCTGCCATTTTTATATTATTTATTTATCCCGATGTGGCTTTGTAAAAAGTAAGCTCTATGTCTTCATTAGGACAAGACATTGCTACCTCCCAGTTTGTTCCTGTTAGTGGAGCATAAACATATACATATGCTTTTGAAACACTTGATCTTTTTTCCCATGTCCAATGAACATCTGTTCCAGCAATATTTCTTTTTACCCCATCCACAATAGGTCTTGCACTATTACCCGAAGCAGAAACTTGGGATCTTACATTTGTTCTAGTAATACTTTTTGCATCTAAAGCAAGATTTATGTCACCTTGTGCATAACCGTCTCTATGTCTTGTTATATACCCAGTGTCAATTTTTATTTCACCATCATAAACAACAACAAATCTATCAGGTTTAAGCACTGCGTTAAAATACATATTTATAGTTCCAGTGCCTGATCCTAAATCATATTCTAATATTTGAGGAAAAGTTTTACCTCCAGCACTTGGTCTTAAAATAGCCTGGCATGCTTTAGAACTTTGATCTATATTTGCTGAAGTTGGAGTGGGTAGATCCTCTCCACTTGTTAAAGCGGTAGGGGTAAAAACAGCAGCTTTTTGGTCTATGTCTTCTTCTATTGTTAGAATAAATTTATTTTGATAATAAAAATCTACGGCAATTTTGCCTTCTCTATCGTCTTCAGAAGTTAATTCAGAAATATTAAAATTAACACTATCACCTTCTGTGAATATTTTTTTATCTTGAATTTTATCATCTTCGATAACTTGTCCTGTTGTGTTTTTAATATTTACCCAAGGTGCATTTACCGTTCTAGCCTTCCAAGTTAAAAGACTAATACCTATGCCTTGAGGCAACCTGTTTAATCTTGGTATTATATACCCAGAACTAGCCCCTCTGTAGTAATATCTTACTTGACCATTGCTTCTAGGGCTGTAACTACTATCACTATAATGGTCAGTGTTAAATGAAAAATCATTTGCACTGCTTATACTTGGCCTAGTTGGGTCTAAGTCTTCGCTATCAATAATCCCATCTCCATCTGTGTCCGCGGGTGGCTTACTATTAGCATCGAGTGGATCACTTCCCGCGGCTATTTCATCAATATCGCTAATTCCATCCCCATCATCATCCGTGTCAGCTGAATCTGGATTTCCATCACCGTCTGTGTCTAAAGGTTTACTGTTTGCATCCTGTGGGTCTGTGCCATATGTGCCTTCTTTTGTATCACTCCACCCATCATTGTCATCATCTGTGTCAAATGAATCAGTCGTTCCATCACCATCTGTATCTAAAGGTTTATTATTAGGATCCTTAGGGTCTGTACCATATGCTTTTTCTTCTGCATCAGACCATCCGTCATTATCATCATCTGGATCTGCATTATCTCCTATCCCATCTTTATCATTATCAGAAGATTCAGTAGGATCAAATGGGAATGCGTCTAAATCATCATTAACACCATCACCGTCTTGATCAAGATTACATTCTTCAATGTCTTTTATTACATCCACACTAAATGGATCCGATTTTGTTGTTTTAATTAAATAACCTGTTCCAACTATTTTATAAGTATTTTCTAATTCTACTTCCCCATTACTTACTCCTTCTTCAGATGAGGTGTATTTTGTTAAATAACCACCTATGGCAGGGTCTGCATTTAAAGGATCAATATTAAACAATCTAGCATTGAACGAAGATGATGTAGAGAAACAATCACCTTTTTGCAATTCAATAACTTGATATGACTCTTCTGTTGCTAAATCAAACTCTACTCTACCTAAAGCCTTTTCAGGATTAGCATTTATATTGGCAAGTATATTTAAAGTTAATTCCGTTTTATTATTATTAATTTCTATGTTACTAGTTATTGTTTTACTATTACCATTTATATCCGTGTATGTTCCCGCCGTAGCTAAAGAAAGCTCGTTATCTAATAAATTAATTGTGTGACCAGTTGTTGAAAATATTTTAGTGTAATCTTCATTTTGAGAAACTTTTCTATCAATTTTAAATATTTTTTGGAATAAAAAGTTTTGATTAGAAGCATCCGTTAGCTCACCTAGTATAAGTTTATTTGCGAATAGTCTATCCTCACTATCTAAAGGAACGTATAATAAGCTATATGAAGAGTCAATAGTAATTAATTCTGATATTTGCGCTGTTGGTCTTATAGTTATTGTTTGTGTTGAATCAGGAAGATTGAATTTTAATGTATCAAAACCTATTTTTAATCCATCATCATCAATACTTAATGTTAATTCATTATTATTTGCATAAGTACTCAACACATTATTATTAGAAGCATTGACTAAAACAAAACTTTCATTGGTTATAGAATTTAAAAATCTATAACCTGCCGTTGGAGTTAAAGTAAAATTATAACTATTTAATATTTCAGCAGGTAGTTTTTTACCACCTGTTATTGTATGTGTTGTTGGATTTGGATCCCATGAATAATTTGTTGTAGCTAATGAGTTGGTTGTTATATTTGAAAAATCAATAGTTAATGTTATTTGTTCATTTATAATACTATCTAAGGTTAATATACCTTTATTGTTTTCAATTATATTGTCAACTTCAATTTCACCTGTAATGGTCAAAGTATCAGCAACATCATCTAATACTGCATTAAGATTATAAATATTAATATTATCTCCAGCTAAATCAAAAACAATATCAGATTTTTGGGGTTGTCTTTGAAGCGTGTAAACCGCTGTAGGAAGTTGTATAATTTGAGAAAAAGAGGATCTAATTACATCACCTGTAAAACCTTTTAGCGTTACCTTGTTACTTACAACATCATTAAATTGTGATATGAAAGTAAAAGATAGTGCTGCTTTAGCTTTTCTGTATATTACCGCATCTACAATATCTGAACTTAAAACCGTCCCGTCTCCTGAGCTTATTTTAACATTAAACGTTTCGTCTGTTGTACCGGTTGGAAAAATTAAAGTGTCCTCATAAACACCAGAATTGGGCATTGTAAGTTTAATTTCTTTTTTAATTTCTCCAGAAGTATCCGTTAATATATAAGCAAATTCAGCACCAGGATCACCATAAACTTCTAATAATCTAATATTGTTATTAGGTGTTACGTTAGACTCATCTAAATCGTAGTAAAGTATTGTTTTGGTTTTGACTACTTCTTCTTTAGGGTTTACTGTTATTGTATAATTTATATTTGTTTCACTACCTTCCCCTATAATTATTTTTTCAAATAACGTTATACTCCCGTCTTTATTTGTTTGTTTTGTTATTAATATATTAGGATTGTCAATAGCAATATCAGCCTCTGTTATTGTCCAACCATCAGCAGGAGTTATTGTTCTTGAGGTAATATTTTTTATTACGTTAGTATTACCAATAACAGAATAATTTCCGCTGCCCTTGGTTGTTGTATAATTATTACCACTCAAAACATAGTTACCTGTTGTTGATATATCTTTTTTAGATGCAAAATTAATTTTGCATAATTCCAAGTTTATACTTTTATTTGCAGAAGGTTGAATTTTTAAACCATGTGTGTAAGTTAAAATAACGTCTTCACCATCATTAGTTGCAATAACATTTTTTAAATTAAACTTGCTTGCATCTAAAGTATAGTTATTTTTTGAAAATATTTTTATATCAACAGTTGAAGGCAGTTTTGCTCCAGGAGTATTTGTTAAAATCTTGGGCGATGATTTATACGATGTAGTCTCACTAGGAGATATATCAAAAGTAATGTTTGTATTATTTGCTGCACTAATTGCGCTTATAGATAAAGCTTGCCCAACCCCTTGAAAGTTAAAATTTTTAGGGTCAACATTTTCAATAGTTCTTACTTCTCCTGGAATATTAGTAAAGTATTTGTTTTCTTTAGGAATAAACGCAAAATCATTTGATTTTTGCTGATCAGTTACAATATTTGCTGTCCATCCCGAGCTTCCTTCATAACTTAGTGTTTTATAGTTTTTAATAACTGAAGGGTTATCATTAATTTCTAGCTCAACTAAAGAATTATATTGTGTATCATAAAAATTATTATAAGGAACATCCTTAGTGTCTTGTTCCCAAAGTTCTCCATTTACAAATGTATAATACTTATTATTTAAGGAAATTGCATTTTCTGGAACAAAAGATTTTCGTGTTACCCACCCGCTAACATTTTCATCAAAACAAACCGTATCTTGATTTGCAAAAGAAACGTTATACAAATCATTGTAATTATCGTAAGATCCAAGAATATCAGTTAACTCTGTATTTGAGTTATAACAGCCTTTGCTAAAAAACCTATCTTTAAAAAAAGAAGACATATTTAATTTACTAATAGGAGTAAGACCATCTCTTGATAACCTTAACACTTCTCCACGCATTTTATCAGTAAAATAAGCTCTAAAGCCATATTTAGCATAAGACTCTGGATTGTTTGATATACCATATTCTCCTGAATAAGGCTGTATTGCTCCAATTACTCTATTAGTTGCTACTACGTTTGGATTACCATCTGCATTATATAATATATCCTTATCAGCATAAGCTCTAACAATTTTATCTTCACAAAGAATAATTATTTGATCGTCCCATGCGTCTAGTAATTGAATACTACCATATGATGGTAATAAATCTTTAGTTATTGTATTAGCTTGATTAAACTCATTTGATTTGTTAATGCCTGTTCTTGAATTAACAATTCCAGACCAAATTAATCCATTAAACTTGTGTTCTTCTTTAAATTGTTCTGATAAAGTAGCAGAAGCCTTAATACCAGTGCTTATATAAATATTATTAAAATCATCTCTAATTCTATTAGATTCAACCCCATTTTTAAAACAAAAAGTATTATACCATTTTAATGATTGCACTTTGCCATGTTCACTAATTGGATATGCTTTTTCTGTTTCAAAATAAAGATCAAGCTCTGTAATAGATTCTAATGGTTCTGTTTCGAATATTGCTGGATTCTTAGTAAAAAAAGCTTTTTCATCGTCAACCGATTCAACTATATTTAATGTAACTTTTTCTTTTGCGTGCTGCTGTGGTATCACCACCTCCTCTTTTAAAGGTAAATTATTACCCTCTGCGTCTGCAAATTCTAAAGACACTTTAGATACTTCCTTTTTATTATTTAGTTCAAGTTTAGTAAAAACAGCTTTACTTATTTCATAAATAGTTTCATCAGTGCCAAATTGTAATTTAGTTCCAACACTAAATTTTTTAATAATTGATTCATCTTGGTTTACAGTAGCCTCTTCAAATTGAATACTAAATTTTCCATTAATACCAGCTAATGTAAACGCATTTGTTTTTAAACCACCCCTTGCAACCCAAATTGGATATTGCGGGTTTTCGTCTGCATTATTTTTAGAACGCTGTCTGTTGTTTTTGTAGGCATGGTTTCCATCTAATTGGTAAGAATCTACATTTTGATATTCTCCTACTATATTAGAAGAAACTTCAGAGTTTAATAAAGTTGCGTTTGTTCTAATTTTAATAAAAAATCTTCCATCAAATTGCTTTGCTCCTTTTTCGTTTTTTACTTCTAATATATTAATAGATATACCGTCTTTTAATGTGTCATCTGCGTTATATATAAAATTTACATCATTTCCAAAAGACTCATCAATAGTAAGCTCTAAATCGTCAACCAATAAATTATTATAATTTAATTTTTTTATTTTATATGGTCTGCTTGTTTGACCCCCTATTTGAAATTGTATATATCTATTTTTTAAAATTTGTTCTTTATCTGTGTTAGATATACCTAATGGTGTATTGTCAGGATCTCCGTTATTAGCGGCTAAAATAACAATTTTTGTACTATTTTCAGTAGGCGTTAAATTGTCAGCTTTGGTTGTTTTAGGGGTTTCAATTTGCAATCCAGCTCCAAATTGTATATTAGAAAGGCTATATACTTGTTTTTTAATTTCAGATACAAAATCAGGTGGTTCATTAAATATATCAATAACTTTATATCTATTGTTAGTGTTTAAAACAGCTTTATTTGCCCCGTGCTGCTTTTTTAATAATAAATAAGTTTTATCTGTTATTTTATTTCGTTCTGTAGATGGAAAAGAAATATAACTATATCCATTTTCGGTATCATGGTAAAATTTGTCAGCTGTTAAGTTATAATATTCGTTGGAAGTGTCTTTTATATAATATTTAAAATATTTTGCCCAAGCGGGTGGATTGTTTTTTAAAGATACGTTAAAGCAGTTTTCAAAAACAGATTGATTTTTATCAACAAAAACTGTACCTGTTTGATTTGAAAGCACAGGAGAGTGTCTGTTATCACTATCCATATAAACAACTCCTACTTGATATGGTCTGTTTGATTTTATTGATCTTTTAAAGTTATCACTTCTTGCACCTAAATATATATCAAAAATAGGTTCATTATATATATCATAGTTTTGCTTGTAATTACCATATATTATCCTATTAGCTGTAACTTCTTGTGCTTTAGCAACTTTTGGTACATTATCCCAACTCCTTAGCAATTGATCATTAGGCAATACAGAATGTATTTGTTTTTTAGTTATTTCATAATTGTTTAAAAAACCTAATCTTTTTACAGCTTGTAATGTGTATATATTTTGATTTCTTGTTTCTTTAAATAATATTTCAATTTCTTCAATATTGTCGTCTCCTAAATCAAAATTAGACAATGTTATTTTTCTTATGTTGTTTTGCATTCCTTTATTGAATGCTTCTTTACCATCATAATCAAATTCGCCGGGTATAAAAGCAGATTCTGAAAATGGAGATAATGCAGAATATTCACCATCCTTATATTTCCATCTATATCCAAATCTAACAAATTCCAATTCGTATATAGGATCTTTTACTATTAATTCTAGTTTAACAGAATAATCATTAATAGTAGGTATATTATCTTGACTTGTTATAGTTATTACAGCACTATCCACACCAATAGACTTTAAAGTACCTATGCTATTTAGTTCCCCGTTTCCACTTATTTCATCTCCAGTTAATCTTATACTGTTACCAACACTCCAACTAGGTAATGTTGTTAAACCAGATAGAGTAAGATCATCACCAACACCTATCACTTTGTTACCCTGTCCGGCTACACCAGCTGATGATTGCTGGTAAAAATTTATTTTTTTATTTATTTCATAAATTCCATTACCTAAGAATTTTTCTAACAGCAAAGATGGAGCAAATAAAGGGGCTTTTTTAGCTACTTTTATATCTTCTTCAGTAAAAGTTCTATTACCTTGTGTAACATTTCCATTCGTGTCTTTTTTGTCAAATACTACTACTGTTTGAGTATTAAAAATACCGGGCGTATTTGGGTACACAGTGTTAGAAAACTTTTTAAACGTAGGGATGTTTATTTTTCTTGGAGGATTTAAGTTGTCTGTCCAGAATAACATATCATCAATGATGTTTACACCTGTAATTAAATTGCTTTTAGAAAAATTTAAAACAGAGTCTGTGCTATACACAAAGCTTAAATCTATCTTACCATAAGATTGACCATTATACTCTACATTCTTAAATACATATTTATTATTCTCTTTTCTTAATACCGAATTTTTAGGTATTGAAAGTTTAATATAAGGATCTGCACAGGTTAAGTCTAGGTTGTTGTTAACCAATACTTCATCATCATTGTTTAATGGCAAAGCGCCACACAGCTCTTTTAACTCAGTTGTTAATATATTATCAAGTACTAATTCATTATCACTATTTGATTCAACATTTATTGAAGTTAATACCTTAGATAACGTTATTTTTTTATCAATAAGTATAGGTAATATTGTTCCTTGTTGTTGATCAAATTCATATATGCCATCAATATTATCTGCACAAATAAACCAATATATTTTATCTTTTAAAGTGTGGGCAATTACTCCAATTGTTTTAGCATTTTCTAAATTAATACTAGATAACTTTTTATTACCTAGTATGTTTTCAATAGCGCCAACATCTGAGCCTTCTGAAGAAGATATTTGAATATTTAGAGCATCTCTATATTCACCATTTGGAAGTAACCTTTCATCAAAGTCTTTGTTCATCCTTCCGGACTGAAAAGTGTGCTTTAATTCTGCCATGTATTAGTGTTTAATTTGTTTAGATTTACCGCGCATAGTTTGAATAATATCAGCCGGGCTAATTTTAGCTAATCGTATTTTAGCATTACGCGTTGTTGCTCTTTTTTCTTTTTTTAGTCTATTTATTTGATATTCCGGCAAGTTTGATTTAGCTGATGCTAGACCACAAGCTATACTTTTATATATTGCCTCTTCTGCAAATTTATGAACCTTCATTTCGTTTTCAGAATATAAACCATCAGATAAATATTTTATTACAATAATTTTTCCAGTCAGGTCGCTTGTAAAACTAAAAACACCAAGATTATTATTTATTGTAAAAAATCCATTTTTAGTTGCACTTTCTGGATTTAAACCATATCTTTTACCGTAGTCAACATTATATCCATATCCTTCTTCTAAAAAATTAGTTTCTGAGTTTTGGCTATTTGAATCGCCACTTCTTGCGGCTTTAAACCTTGACCTTGTTATAGATTCTTCAGCCACCAATAAATTGCCTTCTTCATCATACAAATAATTATATTTATCATCTTGTAAAATTGAAACAGGCTCAAAACTTACAGCACTTTCTTTTATGGGATGCTGCAACCCACCGTTGTCAATCCAAACCAGCTCTATATAATTTATAAAGTCATGCGGTATTGGCAATGATAATGAAGGTGGAATTTCAACTTCTTGTGTTTTAATAATGCCTAAAACATCATAATTCATTTCTTGAATTGCTCTTTGAGCATGAAATGCAACCTCAGCTCTTTTGGCGCTTTTTATTATTTTATCATCCCCTATGTTTGAAACAATAAAGTTATTTATAATATCAGATAATGTTATAAATTGATAATTTCCCTTATTTAGGCTATTATAATATTCGAAAGGTGAAGAAGTTGCTAAAGCCATTTATTAAGATTTTTCTTGTGTTATTTTTTTATTTTCTTTTGTCTCAGCAGCTTGGTATACATCTGGAGATTTTGCAATAATACCAGCATATGTTAATATTTTATTAACTAAGTTGACTTCTTCTGAGTCATGTAGCTCACAATCTTGGTGGTCAACAGCTGTTGAATTATACAAAGGTGTATTATTAACTTCAAAGTATGTCCAATTAATACTACTTGGCTTTTTAATATATGAGCAAGTAATACTACTAGTTATAGTTTCTGGATATACTTTTATTTTATTTCCTGTTCTTAAAAATATAGGATATGATGTTGTGGGAGTTGTTAATGGTGAATTAACTATATATATTAATTCATTTTTTTGAGTAGCCTCAACTTCTGTAAACGAATTGTATGTTACCGTACTTAGTCTATATAAATCAACAGGCAATTCAAAACTTATATTGTAATTTAAAGTTACTTCATCAACTCTAAACAAATCAATTTTTTCTTTAATATTTGAAATAATATTAGCGTGCTCATTGTTAATTTGACCAGCTCTATTAAATTGATTGAGATCATAAAAATATTGCTCAAATATATCTAATTGTGCTTGATTGGCTAAAAGATTAAACTCTTGCGGTGTCATATAACCTCTATTCTCTTTATTAAGAATAGCTAATACTCTTTGGTAAACCGTATCTATGCTGATCATATTTTTTATTATTTATAGTAGTATGGCCACCCTTAAGATGGCCACGCCACTATTAAGGTAACTATTTAAGTTTCTTTTGTATAGAATTAAATACTTCTGACCCTTCATCTGTTTTGAAGTAAGAAGCCATTGCTGAAAATGGATTTTCGTCAAAAGGAACAGTAATAATTTTCTTTTGATTCAACGCCCATTTAAACGTTTTATTGTCATCAGCAAGTGTAATTATATTTGCCTCAGAAGCCTTTATCGCTATATTTCTTAATTGAACATTTTCATCTTCTACTAAGTCAATAAACAATTCTGGCTGAGACTTTGCAAATAACAATAAATCTCTTCTTATTTCAGAAGTAGTCATCTTAGATACAGCTGAACCTTGCTCAACTCTCAATACTGCTTCAGCATGATCAATATCTAAATCTCTAGCTAGTACTAAAGCTTGAATTTCAACTTCAATATCGTGAAGATCATCTTTAGCTGTAGCCACAGCATCTAATTCTTTATATGTTTTATTTCTTTGTGGATGGTAATTTGAAAGCAACATTTGTAATGCTTGATCTGCTTTTGATACAAATAATGAACCATCTTTAAATACAATATGCTTTAATGTTGAAAAACCATCTTGTTCATCTCTAAACGGTGATTTTTGATTTGAGGCATATCTTAATTCTCTTGAATAACCTTTTTCTTCATCAAACCACATTAAAGGATGCCTAGCGTGATGCTTTGAAGCTAATGTAAAGGATATTGGTGTTTTATCTCCAGTTAATACATATGTTCTATCTTTAATAGCCCAAGTATTTTTTGGTTTTTTAACTTCTGTTTTTGGTGTATTAATACTAACAGGTTGTTCTTGTTGTGGAGCGTCTATAACGCTGTCCATTGATTGTTTTTTTGCCATGATATAATATAATAAGATTTATAAAAAGTAAAGGCAGGGACGCCCAGAGACGCCCCATTCTTTACATTAGTAATTATGATTGAGTAACAGACTTGAATAAAGTAAAGTTGTTAGCTCCTTGAACACATAAACATCTTTCTGACAAGAAGTTAACGTTCATTTCATCAACGTCAGAAGTATAAACTCCACCTACAGATCCAGTGATCCAAGATTTCATTTTTCTATCATCAGCTTCTGAAGCACGGTAACGTACATGTAAGAAAGGACGCTTAATGTTCTTACCTAATTGCTGATCGTATACAGTCGAAGTACCAGCAGGCACAAGTACACCATCAATATCTTCAGTAAGTCCACGTGTAGCAGCATCATTTAAATATTTCCAGTCAGTTTTGTAGAAGTCGTAAGATCCTCTGCGGAAACCGCTAAATCCTAGGTTAAGTGCCATATCCTCACTGTTGTTGAATACTCCAAAAGAAGATCCACCATTATAGTGAGCATTTACAGCTCCTAGCATATCATCAAAAGCAAGCGCGGTAGCTCTGTTTAAGAAAAGCATGTTTTCTTCAATAGCTCCTTGCTTGTCAAGGTTCTTAAGAATTTCATCAAAATCTTGTAAAGCAGTACGATCTGATCCAGCGTTTGCTAAAGTAGCTTCACCTGAATTAAAGTTTTGATAAATATTACCTCTTCCTTCAATTGCAGCGAAAAGACCTTCAGTACCTTTGTAACTTGCTCCAAGAGCTCCAGAACCTGCAGCAGCTTTTTCACCTTCTACCATAGACATTTCTAAATAGTCTTCAAAACGTAAGCGTGTTTCATGCTCAGATTTTAAATACCATAAATATCCAGACGCTCCATTTTCAGTAGTTACTTCTACCCACCCAATTTGAGCAGCATCAGATCCTGAAATTGAATACTTGTCTTTAATAATAATTGGTGAATTGCTGAATTGTTGGAAACCAGCATCTACAGATCCTTGCATTCCAGCAGTTCCTTTAGCAAATTCAGAACCGTAAACAAATACTTTAGCAGTTCCGTCAGCTAAGCCTGCATCATCAAGATGTTCTGCGGTGTAGGGTGCAACAGTAAATTGTCCAGCAGCTACAACAGTAACTACGGCTTTAACAGTTGTAAGCCCTTGAGAAATAGCAACAGTCTGTCCTAAACGAACAGCATGACCAGCTTTAGCAACAACGCTTGTTGCAGCAGTAAGAGTTGCATCATCATAAGCAATATGCAATCTTCCTTGCTCTGACCAAATAATTTGATCTGAAGCAGAAGGAATTTCAGCTCCAACCATACGTAAGAAAGAAGCTACAGAACGATTTCCGTATCTTTCAACTTCTTTTTCATATACGTCTGGTAAGAATTGTTGTGCAAAAGTTCCACCTCCAGAGGCAGAGTCAAATGTCAGGTAGTTACCTGCAAATAGTGTTTTAGTTGGTGATGGTGTTAATCCCGCAGGAAACGATCCACCAGTGTTAAATAATCCCATTTTATTTTAGGTTTTAAAATTATTGTTTCATTTTTATTCTTAATCGCGAAGAATCGTCTCCTGCAACAGCTCTAATTTTAACCCCTGAGTCCGTGGTTACCGCTTCATGCGTTCCCCGTGGTCCCATATCTATGTTTTTAGATTCTTGCATTTGCGTTTTAATTGCATCTGCTCGACCTTGTTCATAGAAATGATTAGCAATAGAGTCAGCATTCATCGCTGTAAATAATGCTTTATGGTAACCTGCTGCGTCTGACATTTCATTATTATTGTTAACAAACTTGCTAACTAACGAATTAATATCTGACTGAGTAGATTTAACATTGTTTACATCTTTAACATTGAATCTGTATTTTTTATCCCCTACTTTGTATTCAAAACCTTTGAAACTTTCAGAAAACAAATTATTTGTTTTTTCTTCAAATACAGTTCTTTGTTTTTGCGACTGCTGCTGAACAGAATCCTGTTCTTCTTTATAACTATTGTAAAACTCAACCGCCTCTATTTGTTCTGGAGTTAACTTTGAGCTTAACTTAAGATCATCGTAATATTTACCCTTTAAACTAGTTAGATTTGATTTTGCCTCAGCAATACTTTCTTTTAATAATAATTTTTTACGTCTAATATCTCTTTCATCATCAATGTCTTCATCATATGAAAAAGAATCTTCAATTAAAAAATTAATTTCACTTTCATCCAAGTGCGGTTTACTTTTTCTATAGTGCTCGCGAAGTACTTCCATATCTTCCATTGCACCATAATCTTTATTTAAACTTATGTAATCTTCAAGCGTTCCACCTGTTTCTTCCATAAAGCTTATTAGCTTATCTACATTTTCAGGAAGCTCTCTAGTATTACTTACGTCTTCCTCTTGCTCTTTAAGCTTATTAGGAATATCTTTTATTTTATCCGCTAATATTGTTTCTTGAACATTTTCTACTTCTTCATCTTGCACGAGCTCGACGACTGGACTTTCATCGTTATCGGCCCGTACTTCTTTGTCCACTTCTTCGCTATTTGTGGTTTGTTCGCCCACATCCACGCTTGTTGTTTCTTGCTCTTGAACGGCATCTTCTTGTTGTGTTTCTGGTTGTTGTCTTAAGTCAATCTTAATAGTACCATCCTCATCAACTGATACGTTTTTCGGTACATCATCTTGTGCAACTTCTTGTTGAACTTCTGTTTGACTTTCTACAGTTTCCTGCAAAGTTTCTTCTTGGTTTGTTGTTTCTTCTGACATGATAAAATATTATAAAATTAATTGTTGGGTATTTGTTATCTTGGTTCAAACATTTCTAAATTAAATCCGCTACCCATGGTATCATTACCAGCGGATTCAAACTCTTGCTCTCCTTTTCGATCTTTTCTTTGCTCAATTAGTTTAGATTGTTGACCAGCTTGTATTCTAGTTCTTTCATCTTTCCGATCTTCTTTATATTTTTCTTTTTTATCTAAAAGATCATTGTCTTGTTGCTTAATAGCAATATTAAGATCAAACTCATATTTCATAAGTTCTTTCTTAAGTTCTTTTTCAGTTTGCATTTTTTGCATTTCAAGCTCTGACTCTATTTGTATTAACTCTACTTTTTGTGCAGTAAGAGCTTCGTTCTTTTGAACTTCCATTTGAGCAGCTACCTGAGTGTTTTGTGAATTAGCATTAGCTTGAGCTTGAATATTAGCTTGTGAAATTTTTTGATCTTGCTCTAATTTTTTACGTCTACGTACTTTTAATAATTGATTAGCTAGTTTTAAATTTTTAACTTCTCTAATATCAATAGCATCCTCAAGATATATTTGGTCTCTAGAAAGAGCTTGTTGTATGTTATTTTCAAGCAGCTGCTTTTCTTCTGCGTCTGGCTCTAACTCAATAAAAATGCCAAAGTCATGCATATGCATATTGGCTACTTCTTCTAATGTTGCTACATTAAATCTACCTATACTAGATATAAAAGATTCTCTAGTTGGTGAAAATTCTAATATATCGGATATACGCAAACTAATAGCTTCTGCTGTTTTAACAGTTAAATACATACTTCCTTGTAATATATGCCTAGTAGCTGTGTTAGAATTAGCTGCAGCCATTTTTTGAATACCAACTAAAGCGTTAGCATCTGGCTTACTACCATCTCTTGCTTCGTTTAATCCACTAACATCACGTATCATCTGTAGATAATAATTATAAGTGCTTATAAGAGAATTTATTTTATTATTACCACCATTAGAGGTTAGCTCTTGAATAGGCATTCTGCCCGCATTCATGTCTCCGTCGGCTGTTAAAGATCTACCAATTACACTACCTGTTTGGAAAAACATATTTAATGCTTCTTGAGGATTGTAATTTGTTCCATTTCCTAAATCTATTTCAGCCAAGCCATCAGCGTCTAAATAGACTCCATCAGGAATCATTCTTGACAATACTTGCTGTAGTTTTAAATGTGTTAATTGAATCATATCAGCAAAACTTGTAATTCTACTAACTAAAGATTCAATTCTTCCTTTGTATATTCTTGGTGCTACAACGCTATAATTAAACATAGCTTTAGACGTATCACTTTTTGGGCGCGTCATATTTTTAGCCATTTCCCACTTAAGTAATTTTCCAACACCAATTACAAACGCACCATCATATATAACTTCAACAGACCTAGAAACTTTTTCAAAATCAGCTCTTTTATCCTTAGGAGGATTAAATTGATCATTTTTAGCTAAAGCTTTATCAGCACCTGTTGCTGTTTTCTTTATTTTAAATACTTCGTTCTTATATGTTTTAAAATTAAAATATAAAACTTGTATTGTGTTTGCATCTAATGTACTGTCCTCATTTATAAACCTATTATGAGCAGCAGAAGTTTGACTTCCTTGCTTACTAAGCTTTTGAAGTTCTTCATTATCTAAATCAGGAAATTGTGTTTTTAATTCATTTAATGTAACACTTTTTATTTCTCCAATATAATATATATCATCAAAATAAGGTGAATCTGTATATGAATATACTAAATTAGCGGGGTCAACATACTCTAGTTTAATTCCCTCAGCTTTATTAAATGTATTTTTTGTCGCTCCAATACCAATTACAGTTAAATCATAATTAATACGTCTTTTTAATAGGTCATATTTATTAGTATTTAAAACAACGTGAATAGCCTGCTCCTGTGCAATTTCTATAGATTGTTTGTATTCTAATTGCATTCGTAAAGCCAACTCTTCTTCGTTGTGAGGTAATGTTGCAGGATCATTGCTATACACATTAATTCCAAGCTCCTGCTGTATTTGATCTGATATTGCTCTTGTTTGCATATCAGCCAACACAGACTCAACGTATTCTGTTCTTTTTTTTATACTAGAACTATCTTGTGAGTACGCTTTAATATCATATAATCTGTCAGACATGCCATTTACCACAATATCTACAAACTTAGGTATAATAGGTACAGGCTTCCAGTCTAAATTAAGATAAGACAAATCGCCGTTAATAGACAACTCATCTTTATATTTTTTAACAGACTGCTCGCCTCTTGCATATAATCTTAATCTGTGAAACTCATCTCTATTTGAATAAAAACGTGTTGCACCACTATCTCTTTTAAACCACTCGTGTTCAATAGCTCTTGCTACTTTTGCCCCATACTCTGAGCTTGCTTTTTCAGCATCACTAGCAATTTGACTAGGAAATGAACTTTTTAAAATTGATTCGGCCATATTATTGTATTATTTGCGAATGCGTACCTTTATTGTTATATCTTGAAATTTTTAAGTCTAAATTAGACTTTTCGTATTTTGGCTTAGGATGATATAAATGTCTATTACAGGCCATTATAGCTAATCCTGAGCTTATTGTTGCATCAAACTTTGTTCTTTTATTTATATCAAATTTAGCCCAATCGTTTAATGTTCTATTAAAATATATATTACCACCACCATCTTCATTAACACCTACATGTTTTTCTATGTAAGTTTCAATTGCAGCAGCATGAGCTTGTTTAATATCTTCAGAGGTATTTGGTATTCCCCCAATTTCTTTTTCTGTTACAGATAGTTTGTTCCAGACTTTATCCGGTCTATTCATTGAAAACCCTCTATAACCTCTTCTCCTAATATGATATAATAAACGGGGCTTATTATTTTCACATAATATTGGCATACCATAAAATATAATAGCCATTAACATATCTTCAAAAAATATTTCAGCGGTTTGAGGTCTTGCTACATATTCTAAAAAAAATGTGCTTGTTGGAGCATCTTCCATACTGAACTTAGTAAGCCCGTGTAACGATCCTTTAGATCCTACTCCATCAGTTGTACCTGATATATCATATGAATCACAACCAAAAGCACCCATATGCTCATTACCTGGTTGTTTGACTCCATTCTTTACTATTACGTTGTTTTGCAGGTTCTTAGGAGGAACCCATGAAACTAAAAACCTACCAGATGGGTTTGGATTAAAAATAACCTTACTATCTTTAATACCATTTTCCCAAGAAAATGAACCTTTAGTTATAACTCCTTGTCTTACAAGGTCTTCGTTATAATCTATTTGCTCATATATTTTTGTTAAATTAAATATACTATTTTTTGCTTCGTCTCTAAATGCATGCTCTTCTGTTCTTGGGAATTGTCTATAATATTCATTTAAGCCATCTGAATCATGTTTTAATCCATCTACTTCGTTTTCCCAAAAATTAATTACACCTGTTTCAATGTAATCTCCGTCATTGCCAAGTATGGGTTCTTCTGGAGTATCAAATACAGGGTATCCATAAGAATCAATGTATCCTTCGTAGTTCCATTCCATAGGTATGAACAAACTATATAGTCCCGAGCTAGTCTGTCCATTTTTATTTCTTCTGGTAACATCTGAGTCATTGTACAGTTTTTTAAAGTTTCCGCCACCTTTTTCTAAAGCATTTGACGTTGAACCCATCATACACTTTCCAATAATTCTGCTACCTAATCGTAAAGTAGTTTTTGTTACCCTCCAATTGTTTAATATATTATCAGGTCTTTCCCATTTTCCTGATTCATCGTGAACTAACAGTCTTAATTTTTCACCATCATAACTGTTGTCACCTGTATTTTTCCAGTCTATTGTTGTATCTAATCCCTCTAGTATTTGCTTTTCACTGGTCTTTGTAATACTCTTTTTGGTAAGCTTTGAAGCGGGGACCCTATAGGCGAGTTCTGATTTTGGCCTGTCCATTCCGTCTTGTATTGGCTTAAAGAAGAAGGGATAGTTAACCGATATTGGCACGACTTTGTCAGTAAACATCTTTTTCGCATCTGCTCCAGTCTTAGAAAGTATTCCAAATCTTGAATCGGATGATATTGTTGCTTGGTTAACGGTCTCCCCTGACGCCATAAAACTAAAGCCTGATCGTCTGTTTTTGAGGTAGCAAAGTCCGTAGCATCGTTTATCAGCTTTGCAAGCTTCCCAGAAGATAAAAAATAATCTGTTGGCTTCTCTAAAATCGGGTCGCCCAACGTCAATTTTAGTCCACTGCAAGTACATGTAGTGAGTACCAGTAATATAAGTAGCATTACCTTTATTATTGAACCAATGACCTTCTTCACGTTTTGTAAACTCTTTATCAATATATTCATACCAATTGGATTTAAATGTTTCTGGATAGCTTTCCCAATCAAATATACTTTTTATTTGATTTAATTCTTTTGGGTATTCTGCCGGAGTCCATCTATCAGTTTTTTTACTAATGTCTTTAGGCTGCTCTGGTAATGCTATACACAAATTTTGAATCTTTATTATCTCGCCAATCTTTCCATCCTTGCTTATGACTATTATATCATATTCCTTATTATAGCCATAATCCCATTTGTTATAGCGATTCATTCGCTTTATAACATTAGGCTTAATAGGTGTTATTGTTTTTACTAGATATTGCTCGTACATTACTTAGATCTTCTTTCAGCAAATCCACTAAAGCTTTGTTTATCTTCAGCGGGTTTATTTTCCATTAGGTTTTTTTCTGCTTCAATACGGGTTAATATTTCAAAAGCATCAAAAATTGCTAATTTTTTAGTAGCAGCCGCGTTTTTTAATCTATCAGCAGCAAGTTCGTCTTCGCTGCCTTCAACTATTATTTCTTCTTCAGCTACCCTTATAAGTTCATGTACTGCTTTATATCCAGCTTGGATTATATTCGACTTCAGGTCCTTTACGTTCATATTTAATTGAGATTGAATTTAGTGGTACTCTATATAATTTTTCGTTATCTATAACGAACTCATATTCGCTATTTGGTGTAAAACCTATTAAGTCATTATCTTGTAAGCCAAAGCTTCTTAGATCGTCTCCTAGGTGCTTTAAAACACCTGTCAACGGCTCTTCTTTGTCTTCTGTAAATTTATTTAAGCTATGTATTGGTTTTACAAAACAGTATCCCGGTGGTGTGTGCCATTTATTATTTCTTTTGTAAAGAAATATTTGATCGTCATAACAGAAGTATTTATTTTCTTCAAAATAACTACCACTGTTTTTTTCTTTCCCGCGAACATCATAAAATCTTCTAAATACATTGTGATGTACAATTACTTTATCATTTACTTGCAAATAATTATTTTCTACATTAATAGGTAGTTCTTTTATAATACCCTCTCTATTTACAAATTTATGATCTTCAATCGATGTATTTAATATAAGATTTTCACTTTTGTTATTGTATCTACCATTTATTGGTTCAACAATATAACAGTGTAAATGTTTCATTTAATTTAATTTATATTAATAATTCAAGTCGTATTCAATGCTTATAGCCATATTTTCATTAAAATGTTTCCATAAAATTACTTCATCTTCTTTTTGAATATATATATTGTAAGAAGTATCTTCTTGTATTATATCACATATTTTATGACCCCCAAAAACTTCCTGCCCTACTTGATAATGCATTGCGTCATTCTTATAGTCTCTTCCAATGCTTATTTTTCTAATTTTATTCATTTTATTTAATTATTATTTCATTTTATTATTAAATACTAAAATTATTGTTCCAAGTATAAGTCATTATTCTGTTATTAGTTGGTTAATTTCTAATATCTGCGCCTCTGTAAGTAAAGCAACAAAATCTTCTTTGCCCATCATTATTTCAATGTGTTTAGTATTTCGATCTATTGTTTCCGTTTGTTCTTCTGTAGGGAATTCAATAGCCTGTAATTCGTTAATCAAATTAACTGAATCATAAAGTGCCGATACGTTTTGTTCTGTAAATTCCATTTTTATTTATTTTTTAATGTTTCTATTTCTGTTTCTAATAATTCTATTTTCTTTAATGCAGACTGTAAAGCGGAAACCATACTTGGTAGCATAGCTCCATAAGCTGCTTGTAGTTTTTCAGGGTTATTTTCTAAAACTAAGTTAGGTATTTTATGACCTGATTTTTCTTGTGCTTCAATTAAATCTTGTGCAATAAATCCGTTATCATCAATATCAACCCTTCCGCCATCTCTTTGATTCCAAACAAAAGATACTGGTTTTAATTCTTTAATAAATTCTTCAGCACCCTGTAATTCTTTAATATCTTTTTTATCTCTTATATCTGACAAAGCAGTTATTGTTTGGGTGTTACATATTAAAGTAGTAACAGCACTATTACCAAGTATAAATTCATTACTTACAGTAGCAGAGGATAATTGGGCACCATAACCTATTCCAGTGTTATTACTTCCTGTAGTGTTATTACCTAAAGCAGCGTATCCGATAGCAGTATTACTTTCTCCTGTAGTGTTAGCAAATAAAGCATTTCTTCCAGTAGCTGTGTTAAAAACACCTGTAGTGTTACTATTTAATCCACCATATCCAGTGGCTGTGTTATAGCTTCCTGTAGTGTTATT
>Ga0115572_10000889_pt1 | contig 24680 bp, 22 predicted proteins | sample COGITO_mtgs_1206_FD_88681 | JGI IMG/M metagenome (GOLD analysis project Ga0115572, IMG submission 88681) | Pelagic marine microbial communities from North Sea - COGITO_mtgs_120607 | ecosystem: Environmental > Aquatic > Marine > Epipelagic | place: Germany:Helgoland, sampling site Kabeltonne... | reverse complement strand
TTCCATAATTCCCGACGAAAATACTTGAGTGATTGCTTCAAGGTCTGATACAACTCGCGTGACTAAAGCCCCAACTGGAGTTTTATCAAAATATCGCATTCTAAAAGAAACGATATGTCTAAAAAGGTTTTTTCTAATATCTCTTATAACTGATTGTGCTAGTAGGTTCGAAAAATAGCTTGATGAAAACTGAAGTATACCTTCTAAAAACAAAACCCCCGCAATGCCAATAGACCATTGTAATAAAAGCGCTGAGTTTTGACTATTCACGATATAACGATCCACCATCGTACCGATAAGGTAAGGTCGAAAAGGACTCAAAAAGGAAAGTAAAATCACACAAGTAGCTGCCGTAGCAAATAGCGTTTTATAAGGCTTAACAAACCGTATGAGTCTGCCAAACATTTTTAGATTTTTACGCCGTTCCTTCATGGGTAAACAAATTTACTTTAAAACAAACATTAGTAGCACTTTTGTTTAAAAATTTGATGCCAAATTGAATAACCAAACTAGAGGGGGGGTTAATGCCACTATTTGTTTGATGAAACTATTATTTTGTGTAATTTTGCACTCTAATTCCAATTGGAATATCATGGGTGTAAAAATTTTCGCAGGTAGAGCATCAGAAAAGCTAGCAAATCAAATTGCTAAATCATATGGTCAAGAACTAGGAAACGTTAATGTAAACGTTTTTAGTGACGGTGAATTCCAGCCATCTTTAGAGGAAACTGTTCGTGGACAAGATGTCTTTATAGTGCAGTCTACAATGCCACCAACAGAAAATATATTTGAACTTTTACTCCTCATTGACGCTGCAAGACGGGCCTCGGCACGAAAGATAATAGCAGTGATTCCATACTTTGGCTTTGCACGTCAGGATAGAAAAGATAAACCTAGAGTTGCTATAGGAGCGAAGTTGAAAGCGAACATGCTCATGGCTGCGGGTGTAGATAGAATTATGACTATGGATTTTCACGCAGATCAAATTCAAGGTTTTTTCGAGGTTCCTGTTGACCATCTATATGCCTCAACTCTTTTCTTAAAGGAAATTGAAAAACTTGGTTCGGAAAACATGGTCATTGCAGCACCAGATGTTGGAGGAGCCAAAAGGGCCAATAGCTATTCTAAGAAACTAGATTGTGGTCTTGCACTTTGTCACAAGCACCGTAAAAAAGCAAATGAAATTGCTGAAATGACTGTTATTGGTGAAGTTGAAGGGAAAGATGTAATTATAATCGACGATATGTGCGATACTGCCGGTACTTTAACCAAGGCTGCAGACTTACTTATTGACAAAGGAGCGCGCAGTGTGAGAGCATTTTGTACACATGCTGTTTTATCTGGTCCTGCATATGAGAGAATTAATAATTCTCAAATAACTGAGCTCATCGTTACTGATACAATTCCATTAAATGGTAAAAGTGATAAGATCCGTGTCATAACGGTTGCAAGTCTATTCTCTGATGTCATTAATAAACTAATTCACAACAAGTCAATTAGTTCACACTTTGTAATATCTTAAATAAATAATAAAATGAAAAAAGCACAATTGAGCGGTTCGCTTAGAGCGAACGTAGGGAAGAAAGACGCTGCTTCACTGAGAAGTGAAAACAGGGTCCCTTGTGTCCTATACGGACAAGGAGAACAAACTCACTTTTCCGTAAAAAGAGTAGAGCTTGATAAAATCATCTTTTCACCAGAGGTTTATCAAGTAGAATTAGAAATCGAAGGCAAAAAAGCTGTCGGTATCGTTCGAGAAATTCAGCAGCATCCTGTTAAAGACACGATCCAGCATGTTGATTTCTATGAATTAAGTGATAGCCAAAAAGTGAGAGTTGATCTTCCTGTTAGAACAAAAGGAGCTGCCAAGGGTGTTCTTAATGGAGGTAAGTTAAATATGGCATTTAGGACATTATCTTGTTATGGGCTTCCTGGAGATCTTCCAGATGCGATTGTTTTAAATATTACGCCTATTAGAATTGGGCAATCGATTCGCGTTTCTGAGGTGAGTATTCCAGGTGTCACAATCTTAGACCCTGCGAATGCAGTAGTACTAGGTGTTAAAATTTCTCGTGGAGCAGTTGATGAAGAAGAAGAGGAAGGTGCTGAAAGCGCTGAAGGTGCTGAAGGTGCTGAAGGTGCTGAAGGTGCTGAAGCTTCAACGGAGGAAGCAAAAGAAAAAACTGAAGGTTAATCTACAACTTCGTATTAAATTACTAAAGCCGCCATGTGCGGCTTTTTTTATTTGCTAAAAATTCACAAATGAAATAGGATAAACAACTAATTCATACGAAATCACTAACTTCGTTTTCCTCAATTATGAAGACTAAATCGCTCATTATTATACCTACCTACAACGAAAAAGAAAACGTTGAAAGGATGATTGATACAGTTATATCCTTAGCTAAAGAATTTCATGTGCTTTTTGTTGATGACAATTCTCCGGATGGAACTGCTGATTTAATAGAAAAAGCCATTAAAAAACATCCGGGGCGTGTTTTCATTGAAAAACGAGCTGGAAAGCTAGGTTTAGGAACTGCATATATTCATGGATTTAAATGGTCTATGGAAAAAGATTATGACTTCGTCTTTGAAATGGATTGTGATTTTTCGCATAACCCCGAGGACCTTCTTCGGCTTCATAAAGAGCTTGAGCAGGGATATGATCTCGTAATTGGCTCAAGATATTGCAGGGGAGGCAAGGTTAAAAACTGGCCTCTAAAAAGGATTCTCATGTCTTATTTTGCAAGTGTTTATGTAAGACTTATTCTTTTAATTTCAATTAAAGATACAACTGCAGGCTTTAAGGGTTACCGCCAAGAAGTATTAAAAAAAATAAATCTTGATGCAGTTACTTTTAAAGGTTATGCCTTTCAGATTTGCATGAAGTATGCTGTTCTTCGTCATGGTTATAAAGCCAAGGAGATACCAATTACTTTTGTAGATCGGGTTCACGGAGACTCCAAAATGAGTACTGGTATATTTAAGGAGGCCTTTTTTGGCGTTTGGAAAATGAGACACATGAAATTGTAATGAATTATATCTTAAAAAATGGAGTTCTTGTAAACGAAGGACGTAAAACTGAAGCAGACATTCTTATAAAGAATGGTAAAATTGAAAAAATAGGACCTTCACTAACAGAAGTAGGCGCTGAAATCATAGATGTCAAAGGGAGCTTCATACTACCTGGATGCATTGATGATCAAGTTCACTTTCGCGAACCTGGCCTAACCCATAAAGCTTCTATTTATTCTGAATCCAGAGCTGCTGTGGCGGGCGGTATTACATCTTACATGGAAATGCCCAATACCGTCCCAAACGCAACTACACAAGAATTACTTCAAGATAAATATGATATCGCTTCTAAAAATTCATTAGCTAATTTTTCCTTTTTTATGGGCGCTACCAATGATAATTTGGAGGAGGTTTTAAAAACAGACCCCAAAAGGGTTTGCGGTATAAAAGTCTTTATGGGCTCGTCTACAGGAAATATGCTTGTGGATAACAAAGAGACATTAGAAGGGTTGTTTTCAAATGTTTCAATGCTTATTGCGACGCATTGCGAAGACGAGCAAACCATCCAAAGAAATCTTCAAGATGCGAAAGAAAAATATGGGGAGAACATTCCTATTGGGCAGCATCCAGTAATTAGAAATGAAGAGGCCTGTTATTTATCCTCATCTCTAGCTGTATCATTAGCAAAAAAACACAACGCACGCCTTCATGTATTACATATTTCTACCGCAAAAGAAACAGCGCTTTTTGATGCCGACACCCCCCTAGCTGAGAAGAATATCACAGCTGAAGCTTGTGTGCATCACCTTTGGTTTACAGAGGATGACTATTCAACGTTCGGTACAAAAATCAAATGGAACCCTGCGGTTAAAAGCAAGTCAGATAGAGACGGCATATGGGCTGCACTTCTTGATAACAGAATTGATGTGGTCGCTACGGACCACGCGCCACATACCCTCGAAGAAAAAAATAACAACTATTTAAATGCGCCTTCTGGAGGACCTTTAGTTCAGCACGCTTTATTAAGTATGTTTGAACACGCAAAAAATGGTAAGATTTCAATAGAGAGAATTGTTGAAAAAATGGCGCACAACCCAGCTATTCTATTTAGAGTTGAAAAGAGAGGTTACATTCGGGAAGGATACTTTGCAGATTTAGTTGTAGTAAAACCTGAAGCCAGCGAAATCGTAGCTAAGGAGAATATCCTATACCAATGTCAATGGTCTCCATTTGAAGGGACTAAATTCTCATATTCCATTGATAAAACATTTGTAAATGGCTCACTTGTTTATGATAGAGGTGAAATCATTGAAGCTGGAAACGGTAAACGTCTTTCATTTAATTATTAAAATGATGAAGATTGCTTCAATCATTTTCAGTTTACTTTTATTTGCTTGTGTGGCAGATAATGAAGCGCCACCTTTGACTAAAAGTCAATTTAAATCTGTTTACAACGAAATCACCATCTTGGAAGGCTATTATCAAATGAATTTCAGAAATCTCAGTATCTACAAAGATTCCTTATTAAAATCTGTCGATAGTGTTTTAAAAAAACATGACGTTACTTTCGAAGAATTTGAGCAAACTTATAATTATTACTCTAGACACCAAGAAGCTTTTCAAGCTTTAAATAATGAACTCATTCAAGACTACTCAAAATAGCTCAAAATTTGATTTGTTGAGCCGAAATGGTTTGAGCTAAAAACTGGGTTGCAGTTTCCATAAAAACATCAACATTTTCAGTTGTTAAAAAAGAACAAGTGCCCCTTTTTGAAAGCTGTGTTTTCATAAATTGATTTCTAGAAAGATAATCCTTTAGCTTATCCGCGACAATCGGTCCTTGAGAAATCACCTTAATGGAAGGGCCTACAATATCCTGTATTTGATCGAGAATTAACGGATAATGCGTACAAGCCAATAAAATGGTATCCATAGAACCATCTTTACTTAATAGCACCTCTATATCTTTTTCAATTATTTTTTTGCCCAAATCTGTTTGATGCTGTTTTGACTCAATTAAAGGAACCCACATAGGACAAGCATGCTGAAAAACAGCCGTTTTTGATGAAAACCTTTCTAGCTCTATTTTGTAGGACTCAGATTGTATGGTTCCTAGAGTCCCAAGAATACCTATAGAATTGGTTTTGCTTAATGAACCAATGGTTTCCGTACTGGGACGAATGACTCCAAGAACACGAAAATCTGAATCAGCATTAGCTAAGTCAATTTGTTGAAGCGTTCGCAAAGCTTTGGCACTTGAGGTATTACAAGCTAAAATAACCAACCTGCAACCTTGGTTTTTAAGATAGTTTACGGCCTCTAAAGTAAATTCATGTACCACTTCAAATGATCGATTACCGTATGGTGCTCTGGCATTATCACCAAGGTATAAATAATCATAATCAGGAAGTACACGCATGAGCTCTTGAAGAACAGTAAGCCCACCATATCCCGAATCAAAAACACCTATAGGACCAACTTTATTCATCATTCAAATCTACAAAAAAAGGGCAACGTTTGTTGCCCTTTTAAATGTAGTCCCTAAAAGGGTTTTATTCTGTCTTTAATGCTGCTTCTAATTTTAATAGCTCTGTCATTACCTCTTGAGTAAGGTCTATCCCTCCTTTAAAGTAAAGCGTCACAGTCTCGTCTAAAACATAAGATAGTTTTTTGCTCTCTGCAATATTGTTAACTGCCGTTTGAACTAAATCAAGAATTGGTTTATTCAGCTCTTGACCATATATCTGCATTTGTTGTTCTAACTCTACCTGTCGAGTCTCAAGGGCTTGCTGCTTTTTCATCAGCTTCTCCTGTTCCATTTTCTGAATGACTGGAGACCAGTCTTTTTCATTTTGCTGATACCTCAGGTAAGCACTTTCAAATGCCTTATTCATTTCTTGCAGCTCCTGAACGCCTTCAGCTTCAAATTGTTTTAAAGCAGCCATCGCATCCTTTCTGGATTGAAGAGTATCTAAAAGTACTTGAGAATTGATATGGCCAATTTTCATTTGTGCTTCTGCTTGAAAGCCCATAAGGAGCATAACTGATAAGAATATTACGTTTTTCATTTTTATTTATTATTTATTTATTTCTATTCACTAATTCCCATTTCATCTAAAATATCATCACTGATATCGTAATCACTTGTCGCAAAGATTAGACTGCTTTGGTTTGCTTTATCGAAAACAAGGTCATAACCATCACTTTTAGCGATTTTCTTAAGTGCTGTGAAGATTCTGTCTTGAATTGGTTTTATCAATTCTTGACGTTTTTGAAAATAATCCCCTTCGCTTCCAAAATGTAGGGTCTGAAGATCTAGGGCCTCTTGCTCCAAATTTTCTATCTCCTCTCTTCTTTTAATACGTTCCTCCTTAGGTAATAAAATCTCTTCTCGTTCGAAGTTACTTTTCTTGCTTTTTATTGCGGCATATCGATCTTCAATTTCTTTGGTCCAACGCTCTGCAAGCTTATCAAGCTTTTCTTTAGATTGAACATATTCAGGAACCTTACTCATGATATAATCAGAATCTATATATGCATATGATTGACTGTAGGCAAAGGTTGTGCCAAAAAACAAAAAGAATAAGAAAAAATATTTCAACATAAGCGGTACAATTGACCAATTGAACGCCGAAGATACATAATTATTGTAAAGAATTCATTACAATTATTGCGCGAAGTCCATAGTTTCTATGGTCTTTTTAGACTTTTAAGGACTTATGCTTTAATAAGCTTTATAGTAATAGATTTGTTCACATTATTTAACAACAGGAAATAACACCCTGGGTTTAAATTTGAAATGTCAATTTCACTATTCGAAACAACGTTTTCTTGCCTAAGAACAACTCGACCAGCTTGATCCAAAATGGACATTTCACTACCGAGATAGGCTTCTGTTTCTATTCTAAATGTGTTTTGGATTGGGTTTGGATACACCTTGATGTCTTCCGTGTTAATTCCCGCAATACCAACAGAGCATTCTGTCTTTAAGGATTCAAACCACGTAAAAGCGTCCGTGAGTGATGGTAACACACAATCATTATGCATTCCTTCCCCTTTAAAAATGGCCTCAACACCGGTCGCTCCGTTTTCTATCATTGTAGCTTCAGCCACAATTGCATTTTGAAAGGATACTTGTTCATCACCTGTACAATAGAACATCTTTATGGGCCTTGTGGGTAGCCAATCATGATTGTCGTTTGCCGCCATTGCTTGCCAAATAGGATGTGATAAGTCTTCCGAAGCTGCTAAAAAGTTCTCAAGGACCGTATCCTCAACAAAAGACTGAATCTCCTGAGGGAGTTGGTTGTTTAGGCTTCCCATACCTAAGGTGTAATTGTTTCCATTAAAATAGGGCTCAACAATTTCATCATATGGTGCTTTTAAGATATCAGAATAACTTGTATACAAATCACCATATACCCTTTGATAAGATGCCATAATATAGACAATATAGCCTGGGTTGGAATAGGACGCGGCTAAAATAGTATCTGCCATAGCTCCCGTAATTTCATAAGGCCCTGAACAAGGGGCAGATGCAATTACATTAAATTCCTCTAATAAATTATTTTCTTCTATGTGTTTGTGGGTCGCCATTGCAGCATGGCCGCCCTGGGAGTATCCCGTTAAGAAAAGCTCTCCGTTGTCTGGCTCCATACCAGGTATTTCGCCAAGAAATTGTGCCTCACGCACTGCCCGAATCATATCCAAAGTCGCCGTTGCTTCCGACTCCCCATGACAATAAGGATGTAATCCTGGACTTTCTCCCATTCCCAAATAATCAGGCATAACGACTTGGTAACCTCCTGCAGCGAAAATGCGGCCAATATAAGTCTCTTGAATATCTTCTGAAGGCACGTCAACTTTTCTCAAACTTGTCCCATGCTCATATACAGCTATCGGGAAACCTTGACATTCAGGGCTAACTGGAATGCAAAAAGCGCCTGATGCAACCGTTGCTGAACCGTCAACATCTGTAGTTTCGTAGACAATTTTATAAGTATCCACTGAGTATGTAAGAGAAAGCCCAGAAACTGCCATTAAAACAGAGGGTTCTATAGTATTAATGAAAGTTGAGGAAATAAAATTTTGACTAAAAGAGGTTCCTAAAATAAAGCTTGAAAAAAATAAGGCGAAACTTTTTGAGTGCATTTTCATAATTACGTAATGTTAGATACGTAATTTAAGAAATTCTTAGGATAGATAAAAAAATAAAAGGCTGTTTAACTATAATTCACCAAGGTTCATTCCTATCGTGAAACTTAATTTAGGATAAAATCCTTTTTCATCAACAGATTGGTCGGTAGACCCACCGAAACCATCAGCCCAAGAATCGAGTCTGTCAAAGCCTAACCCATAATCAAGCCCAAGCATTCCAAACATTGGCAGGAACACCCTAATGCCAATACCGGCAGCTCGTTTTACATTGAAAGGATTGAATTTATCAAAAGTTGGATATGTGTTTCCAGCTTCAAGAAAAGTTAATGCATAAAATGTTGCTGATGGATTCAGAGATATCGGATAACGAAGCTCCAAAGTGTATTTGGCAATAATCGGGTCTCCCCCTGCAGACGATACGTTTTGATCTTCATATCCTCTTAAAGCAATTATCTCCCTTCCTCCAAGTTGATTTACCCCTGACAAACCGCTACCCCCCATTGAGTACCTATCAAAAGGAGTGATTCCTTTATTATCATTATATGCCCCGATAAAACTAAATCCAAACCTTGGCATTAGCACAAGTTTTTTATCTGGAGATAGAGGAACATACCATTCCCCAGTAAATCTAAAACGATAATATTCAAGAAAATGATATCTGTCTTTACTACTCGCTGTTGAATAATCTGTATCCGTAAATAAGGAATAAGGCAAAGTGGCTTTGGCTGTAAACTTAAAACTTGATCCACTTTGCGGATAAATAGGCGCACTCACAGAGCTTCTTTGAAGTACATATTTCAATGCTATATCATTTGCATAACCCTGGGTAAATAAGGGGAATCTAAAGTCGTTTACCACATCGTAGTATTGATAACTGAGCTCATAATATGCTGTGAAATAATCATCTGGCCACTTTTTTCGTCTACCAAGACCTATACCCGTTCCTGTGATTGACAGACCATTATAATCCGGGTTCGTTCTCAACAAACCGTTAGAGCTCAATGCTGTATTGTTGATCCAAAAAGATAAAGAGTTTGGTTTTTTACCTCCAAGCCATGGCTCAGTAAAGGAGAAATTATATCCTTGATAAAAGCGTCCGTTGGATTGGGCTCTTATCGAAAGACGTTGACCATCTCCACCAGGAAGCGGAGTCCATGCCTCCTTCTTAAAAAAGTTTTTAGTTGAGAAGTTATTGAAGGTAAGTCCCAGTGTTCCAATAATCCTTCCAGAAGATGTTGGTCCTGCACCACCGTATCCTCCAGAAAGTTCAATTTGGTCAGAAGACTTTTCCTCAACAACATATTCTATATCTACGGTTCCATTTGCCGGGTTAGGAAGCGGGTTTACCTGAAAGGCTTGTTCATTAAAAAAGCCCAGCTGCGCCAATTCTCTTTGAGTCCTCATTATATCCGCCTTATTGAAAAGGTCTCCCGGTCGCGTTCTTATTTCACGGAGAATTACATAATCATTGGTCTTTGTATTACCTTTAACTGTAACCGTACCAATTCTTGCCTCTTTACCTTCGAGCATTCGAATCTGGTAGTTAATTTGTCGATTTGTGACATTGGTCTCTACCGGTATAATTTGAAAAAATAGATAGCCGCGATCCATGTACAAAGATGATATATCTCGCCCATCACCATTCCCAAAAATGCGTTGTTCTAGAAGTGCCTTATTATAAAGATCCCCCTTTTTTATTCCTAAAATCGTATCTAAATAGCTCGAGCGGTATTTTGTATTTCCTGTCCAGTCAATATCACCAAAGAAATATTTACCACCTTCGTTTACTGTTAATTCAATCATTAAACTTTTTTCATCTATTTGATAGACCGTATCAGAAGTGATTTCAGCATCCCTTAAACCTACTCCATTAAACTTGTCGATTAAGGCTAACTTATCTGTCTCATATGTAGACTCCGTAAATTTCGAGCGTTTAAAGATCCTGAGAATTGATTTCTTTTTGGTGTCCTTCATTGCAAGCTTTAGTTTCCACATCGGAATTTGCGTTGCACCATTGATTTTAATTTCTTTTATACCAACCTTTGCACCTTTATCAATGTTTATTGAAAAAAGTTCGGAATTGTTAATAACTGTATCCTTTATGCGATCAATCTGCACGGAAACATTATAAAAGGACTTGTCTCTAAAGTATCCTCTAATTTGATTTTTAGTTTGAAAAACCAGATTTTCGGTAATCGTTTTTCCAGAAAACAATGCGATTTCTTCTCTTATTTTATCCGCTTCTCTCTTAGAAACACCCCTAAATTTAAAACGAGAAAGCTTTGGACGTGGCCGAAGGTCAATTATTAAATAAACTACCCCTGCAATTTCTTTCTCTGCATAAATTGCAATATCAGAAAACAAGCCCTCAGACCAAAGGTTTTTTATGGCTGTATTTATTTGCTCACTCGGTAATTTAATGGGTTGTCCCTGTCGCAATCCTGCAATTAAACGAATTGCTTGGTGGTCATAATTGTCTGCCCCATAAACTCGGATAGGTCCAAGCTCATATTCTTTTGGTGACATATAATTAAAGTCAAGCTCCGACAAGGATGAAGGTCCATCTTGTGCCCCTAATTGAAAGGAGATAAATAAAGTCAACAACACAAAAAACCTCAACATGATCACGCTCCTTTTAATTGTTCTGAGACCAAGCCAAACCTGCGTTCTCTATTTTGATAATCGTATATCGCTTCAATGAGTTGCTTTTTACCGAATTCAGGCCAAAATATATCTAGAAAATAAAACTCCGTGTAAGCGATTTGCCAAAGTAAAAAATTACTCACACGATGTTCACCACTCGTTCGAATTAGTAATTCTGGGTCTGGAATACCTTTGGTAGTCAGTTCTTTGGAAATGAGATTTTCATTGATTTCATTAAGGATAATCGATTCATCCTTTATTTGTTTGGCTATACTTTTCACCATTTCTTCAATCTCCCATTTAGAGCTATAATTTAAAGCTAAAACAAGAGTTATACTGGAATTATTTCTAGTTTGAAACATTGCCTCTTTAAGGCTTTCTTGACATTCCTTTGGAAGCCCTTTTATATTTCCAATGGCTTGAAGCCTAACACCATTTTCGTTGAGCTCCTCTAGTTCATTGGCGAGGGACATGACTAATAGATTCATAAGTCCTTCAACCTCTTCCTTAGGACGGTTCCAATTTTCAGTCGAAAAAGCATAAAGTGTTAAGAATTTAACCTTTAAATCTGCAGCAGTCCTGAGTGTTTCACGAACGGCATCTACACCTTTTGTGTGTCCAAATATTCGATCTTTCCCTTGGGTTTTGGCCCAGCGGCCATTGCCATCCATGATGATAGCTATGTGCTCTGGAATTGCCTTAAGGTCAATATGGTTTAAATCACTCATTATTAGAAGTAACGAAGATAAGTAAACATTCTTGTATGAGCATTATTTAACTTATTGCAGTTAACAAGTCTTAACACGGGCCCAACAAAAACAACTCAGGTCTTTTACTCCGCTAAAACAATCAGCTTGTTTTGATTCAATTCAGCAACACCTCCATTTATTGAAACACTAATTTTTTCTGGAGACTCTACAGCAATGAAATCATTCTTTTGATCTTCGGTCAACGGCTGTTCGAGTTCTACAACAAGACTCCCTTTCTTTAATGAAGAAATAACGGGTGCGTGATTGTTTAAAACTTGAAATATACCATCAAGGCCTGGTAAAGAAACTGCTTTTGCTTCTCCACTAAAAACGTTTGACTCCGGTGTTATGATTTCTAGTTTCATATTGTTATGCTTCTGCTAACATTTTTTCTCCAGCCTCAACAACATCTTCGATACCACCTTTCAAGTTAAATGCCGCTTCTGGGTATTGATCATACTTTCCATCAAGTATATCATTAAATGCCTTAATCGTTTCTTGAATATCAACAAGTACTCCTGGAAGACCTGTAAATTGCTCAGCAACATGGAAAGGCTGAGATAAAAATCTTTGAACCCTTCTTGCTCTGTGAACAACCATTTTATCTTCCTCGGAAAGTTCATCCATTCCAAGAATCGCAATAATATCCTGTAGTTCTTTGTATCTCTGAAGCGTTATTTGAACACGTTGAGCACAATTGTAATGCTCATCACCAACGATTTCAGGTGTAAGAATTCTAGACGTTGAATCTAGTGGATCAACAGCAGGATAAATACCAAGCTCAGCAATTTTTCTTGACAATACAGTTGTTGCATCCAGGTGAGCAAAAGTATTGGCTGGTGCCGGGTCAGTAAGGTCATCTGCAGGAACGTAAACCGCCTGAACAGAAGTAATAGATCCGCTTTTCGTTGATGTAATTCTTTCTTGCATCGCTCCCATTTCTGTAGCTAGTGTTGGTTGATACCCAACTGCTGAAGGCATTCTTCCTAAAAGTGCAGAAACCTCAGAACCTGCCTGAGTAAATCTAAAGATATTGTCTACGAAGAAAAGGATATCTTTTCCTTGACCTTCACCATCACCATCTCTAAAGTACTCTGCAATAGTCAATCCTGAAAGTGCAACACGAGCACGAGCACCAGGAGGCTCATTCATTTGTCCAAAAACAAATGTTGCTTTCGACTCCTTCATTTCGTCAAGATTTATTTTATTCAAATCCCAACCACCATTTTCCATGGAAGTTAAAAAGTCTTCACCGTATTTAATAATACCGGATTCTAGCATTTCACGAAGAAGGTCATTCCCTTCACGCGTACGCTCACCAACTCCTGCGAATACAGAAAGACCACCGTGTCCTTTTGCAATATTATTAATAAGCTCTTGAATCAGTACTGTTTTACCTACACCTGCTCCTCCGAATAAACCAATCTTACCACCTTTTGCATATGGCTCAATAAGGTCAATTACTTTTATACCTGTAAATAAGATTTCAGTAGCGGTAGAAAGGTCCTCAAACTTTGGTGCCTCCCTGTGTATAGGCAGACCATCTGAATTATCAACTTCGTTTATACCGTCAATTGCCTCACCGACAACGTTAAATAAACGACCTTTAATTTTTTCTCCTGTGGGAACTTTGATTGGAAGACCTGTAGAGGTAGCTTCCATTCCTCTTGTAAATCCATCTGTAGAATCCATTGATATGGCTCTTACAGAGCTTTCACCTACGTGAGCTTGAACCTCAAGTACAACACGGGTTCCATCTGTTTTGAATACCTCTAAGGCATCATAGATATTTGGCAACTCAAGACCTTTCTCAAAAGCAACGTCAACAACTGGACCGATTACCTGAGATATTTTTCCTTTTAGACTAGACATTCTATACCTGTTTGAATTTGGGTGCAAATATAACCCATTTATTCTAATAACAAATCACTTTAATCCAATAAAATTTAGGGACTAAATATCCTCACTTCCTCTCAACAGAAGTTTTACGGTGATGAACGAAAATAAAATGCTTAAAGTCGATACGGAAGCCACAATTGTAATAAAGTCCTTCAGCGAGAAACCTATCGGGTAAGGCTGACCAGGAGCAATATGTAACATTTCAGTTGAAACCTGAAAGAAACAAATTAAATAACCAACAAGGATACCTATAATAATTCCAAAGAAGCAAATCAAAAGACCCTGAAAGAAGAAAACGTTAAAAAGCATTTTTCGAGTTAAACCCAAAGATTTAAATGCTAAAAAATTATCTTTTTTTTCGATAAATAACATGGTTAAAGAGGATACAAGGTTAAAAGATGCTAACACGAATACAAATATTAAAATCAATGTTAAGATTGCTTTTTCAGATTTACTGGTCTTAAATATTAACTCGTTTTTTTCCTTGTAGGTTTTAACCTCGTAATCTGGTCCAAATACACCTGCAATTTGAGACTTTAAATTTTCTATGTCTGACGATGGTTTTGCGGAAAAGTAAATATTTGTAAGTCGGTTTAGTGTGTCCCCTGTGAGCTTTCTGTATGCGGACAATGGCCATAACAGTGTTTGTTCATTAACCTCCTTGTTCCGATAAAATAATACCGAAGAGAGCTGAAGCTTCTTGGTATAAAAGGGCTGTTTGGAACGCACACTAATAGTCGTCTTTGGCAGAAATAACTTAAAGTCCCCATCCAAAGGCGCCTCGAGCTTCTGTAAAAGTGAAACTCCAATAATACCTTCTGGTTTCGTGGAGGTCCCTAATGAAGGTTTTGGACCTTTGAAGTTTTGATCTAGCGAGACAACATTGAGGAAGGATTCTTCAATAGCAAATAACTTAGCATTTGTTCGTTTTACTCGAAAGGATTTTTCCGACCTTAACGGTCGATTATACTCGAGAACCGCAAGGGCTTCGACTCCTTTCGAAATTGCACGAATCCCTTGAATCTTTTCAAGAGCCTTCCACTTAACCTCTTTTTCATAAAAGGATTTGTGCTTAGCAGAACGTACAACTATTGAGGGGTCAAACTCACTATAGATTTCATCGATCAACTGCTCCATACCATTGAAAGCAGAGAGCAAGACGACTAAGGCGCATGTTATACTCGCAATACCGATGATTGAAACTCTCGTAATTAAAGTAATGATGTTCTTTTTCCGCTTGGAACGGAAATAAGTCTTTGCGATGTAAAAAGCCGTTTTGATAATTATTTTTTTAGAAGTTCATCTATTTTTGATGCGTAATCTAACGAGTCATCAATGTGGAACTTAAGGGCAGGGATCTTTCTCAAGTTTTTGAGCTTTTTTCCTACTTCTCCGCGAATTCTGCTCGAGTTTGATTCGATGTTTTCAAAAACTTCTTGCTTGTCTTTAGCACCAAAGATACTCAAGTAACATCGAGCTAGTGATAAATCCGAAGTTACCCTTACTACAGTAACAGAAACCATGGTACCCAAACAAATACTTGAATTTCTTTGTAAGTAAACCGAAACCTCTGACTGAATTACAGATTCTATTTTGTTTTGTCTTATTGATGCCATGCAACAAATTTAAGAATAGTATTTCATGATAACCCGAAAAGTAAAAATGTATCTTTGTATCAATGTTGAATTCATACCTTGAAATATTTAGATATACAACAAAGTACAAGCTGCACACTTTTCTTGTGGTGCTGTGTAATATGTTTTTTGTCGTATTTAATTTACTTTCTCTCGTATTATTTATTCCTGTGCTTCAACTTATCTTTAAAGACCCAGAGAGCATCCCTCTAGTAAGCAAGCCCGAATTCAATTGGGGTATTCCTGATTTGTTTTTGTATGTCAAGGACTATTATAACTATACCATGACTTCCATGGTGAAGAGCGAGCCATTACATGCGCTACTTTTTGTTTGTGTCTCGGTGATGTTAGCCTTTTTCTTCAAAAATTTATTTCGGTACGGTGCTGTTTGGTTCCAATCGGAATTAAGAATGGCGGTCGTCCGGGACGTTAGAAATAAACTATTTAAAAAATCCATGCAATTACCTCTTGCTTATCATACGAATGAACGAAAAGGGGATTTAATGTCTAGAATGGTAAGTGATGTTAACGAATTGGAAATTGCGGTCGTTTGTCTTCTTGAGCTTTTATTTCGAGAACCTTTTGCGGTTATCATAAATATTGCAACACTGATTTACCTGAGCCCGAGCTTGTCCTTATTTTCATTTCTTTTAATGCCGATATCGGCTTTTGTAATATCAAGAATTGGAAAGAGCCTAAAGCGAACAGCAAAGAAAAGTCAGGAGCAAACAAGTGTAATGTACTCATCAATGGATGAGGGTATTGAAGGGGTGCGTATTATAAAGGCTTTTAATGCGGCTACATTTATTATTTCAAGGTTCAAAAAAACCAACCTGAAGCATCAGAAACTTGTAACCCGAACTGCTCGCAAAAAAAACCTATCGCCTCTGCTGAATGAAACAATAGGAGCAGGGGTTCTCTTGAGTTTGGTTTGGTTTGGCGGAAGTATGATTTTAGGTGGTGAGAAAAACGCTTTATCTGGTGAAGTGTTCATGACTTTTATTATTGTTTTTTCTCAATTCTTAAGACCTGTTCAGAATATTTCTAAGAATATTTCGAATATGATCAAATCTCGTGCCTCTCAAGATAGAATAAACGAAATATTAAATTTGTCAGACGTGATTACAGATGCGCCTGATGCCAAACCTTTTAAAGAATTTAAAACACAAATTTCATTTGAAGATGTTGGCTTTACTTATGATACGGCTGTTGTACTAAATAAGATAAATTTTACGATTCAAAAAGGACAAAACATCGCTTTGGTTGGAGAGTCTGGAAGTGGCAAAACAACACTCATTAATCTTATTCCTAGATTCTATGATGTAACAAGCGGCTCCATTAAAATTGACGGCTTGGATATTGGTTCAGTCAAAATAAAAGACTTGAGAGCCAATATGGCGCTCGTGTCTCAGGATCCAATATTGTTTAACTCAAGTATCATTGAAAACATTGCGTTTGGAGAGCAAGAACCAGATCTAGAGCGGGTGAAAGAGGCTGCAAAAATCGCAAATGCACACAATTTTATAGCACAGATGCAAGATGGTTATCAAAGCATAATTGGTGAGCGAGGCAGCTTATTGTCTGGCGGGCAAAAACAAAGATTAAGTATTGCACGGGCCATGTACAAGAATCCGGAGGTTCTCATTCTTGATGAAGCAACATCTGCTTTAGATCTTGAATCAGAAAAATTAGTTCAAGAGGCGCTTGATAGGGTTATGAAAGACCGAACTTGCATCGTAATTGCACACAGGTTAAGCACCATTAGAAAATCTGACTTAATTCTTGTTTTAGATAAAGGTAAGATCGTAGAGCGTGGTTCACATGACGTTCTATTGCAAAAAGAAGGCTTTTACAAGAAGCTTTTCGACTTACAAACAAGCTGATTTTAATAATTATTTGAACAAATCAAGTTTGTTATGGTTACCTTTGCATATGCAAAGCAATTCCACATTTTCCCCGCTTCAATTTGCGAAGAACAAAAACGCTGAGTTTTATAAGGTCTTAAGACAGCGCGTGAATAGTTATTTCAAGACAAGAAATGTTTCAAGACATGCCAATGCAAGTATGGTTTTCAAAACCGTTGTAATGGTTGCGTTATACCTTACTCCTTTTATACTTATAACAACATCAGGAATTGGATCTTGGTGGGTGCTCGTACTTTGGGCTATTATGGGTGTTGGAATGGCTGGTTGTGGTTTATCAGTAATGCACGATGCGAACCATGGTGCGTATTCGAAAAATCCAGCAGTCAATAGTTTTATTGGTAAAATCCTTATTATACTAGCAGGGAATCCAGCGAATTGGAGAATTCAACATAACGTCCTTCACCATACGTACACAAATGTGTCAAATTATGACGAAGATATAGCTCCTCCTCCTGCAATTTTGAGGTTTTCTCCGCACACCAAACGTTATAAAATTCACAGATTTCAACATTTCTATGCGTACTTTTTTTACGGTTTGATGACAATTACTTGGTTTATCAATAAAGACTATGAACAAGCCGTTAGATATAATAAAATGGGGCTTCTCGAAACACAAGGCTTAACTTTTAAAAAGCACCTTCGAAATATTATCGTTAACAAGGTGGTATATGCATCTATTTTCATTGCACTCCCTTTTATTTTTAGTCCAGCTGCTTGGTATATTACATTAATTGGTTACTTATTGATGCAATTTATAACTGGCTTTATCCTCGGTATTATTTTTCAACCTGCACATGTCGTTCCAACCTCTACCTATCCACTGCCAACGCCTTCAGGGGACGTTGAGGCAGATTGGGCGGTTAGCCAAATGTACAATACGGCAAACTTTGCAAAAGAATCGAGGCTTTTCTCATGGTATGCTGGAGGTTTAAACTACCAAGTAGAACATCATTTATTCCCTAATATTTGTCACATCCACTACCGAAAGCTTTCTGAAATTGTCCAAGCAACCGCTCAAGAATTTGAAGTTCCTTATCACTCTTACAAAACTTTCATGGGTGCATTGAAGGAGCACACCCAAATGCTCTACAAACTCGGAAATCAAGACGCGGCCCAAGCGATTCATTAAATATTTATGACCTTCGGGGAATTCTATGACTTCTGTTGTGCATTGTCAAATGATGAGGCCTCGACACCTTTTGACAAAAACACACTTGTCTTCAAAAAAAAAGGTAAAATATTTGCCTTAACAAATGCAGAATATTTTGAGTTTATAAATTTAAAGTGTGATCCTGAACAAGCCTTGCATCTTAGAGCAAATTACCAAGCAATTAAGCCCGGCTATCATATGAATAAAAAGCACTGGAACTCAGTCTACCTGAATCAAGATGTAAATGATCAGCTTATTTTTCAGCTCATCGAAGCCTCATTTAATTTGGTTTAACTTTTACTTTTTGATAAACGCGACCCTTGATTTAGGATATTTTACAAAAGCAACTGAATACTCCCCTTTAGAGAGCTTTGAGCAATCAATCTGCGTATAGGGTTGGTTCAGTTTTATACGCATAACTATTTTCCCTGCAGCATCTGTTAACACGATGATTTCGCCGATATGTGCTTCTTGAATTGTAATATTCAGTGTCTCTAATGTTGGGTTTGGGTAAAGTAAAAGCTCAGTTGACGACTTGTCGATTGAAGTTGTATTTTCTATCGTTAAATCAATAGTGATTGTTGAATCGCAGCCGTAAATATTTTCGAGTACCTGGGTGTATGTTCCGCTCTCATTATAGGTAATGCCATTTAATTCAAAGGTTTCTGAGGCAGTTTCTGTTATAAGTGAGCTAGAGCTTAAATTAATTGTAAGGTCAAGTATTATTGTCGAGTCACAACCCTCATTTGTTGTATATAATAGCGCTTCAGAATTGTTACTCTCCGTATACACCACTCCATTAAGCCACTCATAGCTATCACAAGCGGTTTGGAAATCTGTTGTTGTACTAGAATTGTTTATCGTAAGGTCTAATTGCACTATGGAATCACAGCCCTCAAGATTTGTTAATGCATAACTTGCTGTATTGTTATTCTGGGTGTATGTATTTCCATCAATCCAAGTATAACTATCACATGCTTCCTGAACATCTACATTCGCAGAGGAACTCCCCTGCTGATAAACGCGAATATAATCAAGCACCATATCACTTTCCACAAAACTGGGCTCAATTGAATTCTGTACAGCCACATTTAATAGAATAAATTGGTCTTCAATAAACGGCCAAGTACTCATGTTTTGCGGACTAGGTTCATAAATGTAATAAACATAGCCGTCAACACTAAATTCAATTTTTTCCTCTGTCCATTCCATCGCATAAATATGAAACGTGTTTGAAACATCATTAGCCATGGTACCCCCATGATTGACTGTTGCCCCTGAAGATGAAGGAGTATGGAGTGCACTTTGCACGTAATTTTGATTGGAGCCCCAATGCTCTAGAATATCTATTTCCCCGCAGGCAGGCCACGATGTTGTACCAAAACCTTGAGTTTGCCAATAAGCCCCATTTTCATTTATATTTTTTCCGAGCATCCAAATAGCAGGCCAGGTACCTATACCAAAAGGCATTTTCGCGCGTGCCTCCACACGTCCATAAGTAAATGCAAACTTCGAATTCAATCGGGCTGAGGTGTACTCTTTTGTTACGCCTTGATCAGTGAAAGTTTCATCCTTTGCTACAATGTGCAGAAACCCATCCTCTACATAAGAATTGTCTACCCTATTTGTATAATGCTGTAGTTCTCCATTGAACCAGCCCCAACCATTAGGGAGAAGGGTTTGATGAAACCATTTTGTGCCGTCAATTGCGCCACTACCATTAAATTCATCGGACCAAACTAGATTTCCAAATTGATTGCAAGAACCGATAGTTCCATCATAATTCACGTCGTCTAAAAATGCTTCAACAAAATCGTTATTGTTTTCTCCATTAATTTGTATCACAACTCTATTAAAGTCAGTTCTTAAGATAGGGTCACCAGTACCAGAGTTCAAATTAATGTAAGGGTCATTGTCAAAGTCAAAGCTAATTTCCTGCCATTGATTTAAGTCAACATTTTTTATAATCTCGCATTGAGTTTCCCATGGAGCAGCTAATGTACCATCTTGTAGTTTTAGAGATATTTGATTGTTTTGATTTCCTGAGATTCCTGACGCAGGGATGAATATTTTTAAGGTAAACGTATGGTCGTTCGTAAGGTCGAAATTTTCAATAACATCAAAACGCACATTTGCATACTGACCGCCATAGTCATTATATTGTAGTACAGTTTGGGATGTATTCATTCCTTGAATAAAAGGATTGTTAAAAGAATTGTTCATCCCACAATCATCACCATACCATGATGTTATTGTTCCATTCCCTTCAAAATCATCTTGAACGTATTGAAGTTGTGAGAACGATGTAAAACCAAATAAAAGCGTGAAAAGAAGGTTGAGTCTTTGTATCATTTGAAAATTAAATAACATGTTAGTGTCAAAAATACGCTTATTCGATGAGAAAGTCAAAAGGAAATGCATCCGCTATTTTCTTCAAAAGAATATCCTTTTTCAATACAGTTCAGCTGGCTTTGCGAACAATTAATTAGGTAGCAATTGTGTTTTTTATGTATATTTAAAATATCCATTTCTATATGGTTTATAGAGACTTACCGTTAATGATAAAATTTATAATATGAGTGATTTTCCATGGTTCAAATCCTACCCAACTGAAGTTCCAAAAACAATAGAGCTGAATCGATACAACAATCTTGTTGAAATATTCGATCAATCTGTAAAAAAATTCGGAGATAAAACTGCCTATAAAAACATGGATGTAGAGCTGAGCTTCAATGAGGTTTCTGCTCATGTAGATGCGCTTGTCTGGCATCTACAAAATAATACAAAACTGAAAAAAGGAGACCGTATTGCGCTTCAAATGCCTAACCTTCTTCAATTTCCAATAACCATTTTTGCTTGTTTAAAAGCTGGATTAGTTATTGTCAATACGAATCCGTTATATACAGCTGATGAAATGAGGCACCAGTATAAAGACTCTGGAGCGAAAGCAATCATTATTTTAGAAAACTTTGCTTTCAATTTACAGAAAATCTTAGCTGATACGGAAATAGAAACAGTAATTACTACGACCATTGGTGATATGCTAGGTGGTTTAAAAGGTGCGATTACAAATTTTGTTGTTCGTAAAGTGAAAAAGATGGTTCCCCCTTTTACTTTACACAACACCACTCCACTAAAACAAATTTTTAAAGATTGTCAAGGGAAAAAAGGTTCAAAGGTTCCCATCAATAAAGAAGACCATGCGTTTTTGCAATATACTGGTGGGACTACAGGAGTTTCAAAAGGTGCCACACTCTCCCATGGAAATATCTGTGCCAATGTGCAGCAGGTAGAGGCATGGATTGGTCATAAATTTGAAGATGGGCAGGAAACAATCATTACTGCACTTCCGATGTATCATATATTTGCCCTTACCGCAAATTGTGTCGTGTTTTTTAGATACGGTGCAAAAAACGTTTTAATTACAAACCCTAGAGACATGAAAGGGTTCTGTAAAGACCTTAAGAAAAACCCTTTTACATTTATCACGGGTGTCAATACACTTTTCAATGGCCTTCTCAATCAAGATGCATTCCGTAGTCTAGATTTTAGCGCGCTTAAAATGGCTCTTGGTGGTGGAATGGCCGTTCAAGATGTTGTTGCCATTGAGTGGGAAAAAGTAACAAATAGTCCGCTTCTTGAGGCCTATGGATTATCGGAGACAAGCCCGGCTGCAACCATTAATCCAGTTGGTGGAAGCCATAAAACAGGATCAATAGGATTGCCTTTACCAAATACGGACATCAAGATTTTCGATGACAATAAAGTAGAGGTGCCGCATGGCGAGAAAGGCGAAATTGGAATCAAAGGCCCACAAGTTATGCAAGGCTACTGGAATCGACCAGAAGAAACAGCAAATTGTATGCACGGAGATTACTTCCTTACAGGCGATGTAGGTGTTATAGATGAAGATGGATTTTTCAAAATCGTTGATCGAAAGAAAGAGATGGTCTTAGTTTCTGGATTTAATGTTTATCCAAGTGAAGTAGAAAAAGCGATCACCGAAAACCCGAAGGTATTAGAGGTTGGTGTTTGTGGTGGTAAGAATGACGACGGAACGGAATTTGTGCAAGCCTTTGTTGTTAAAAAAGATGCTTCTTTGACAAAAGAAGAAGTAATTGCAACCTGTAGAGAGCACCTCACCAACTATAAAGTCCCTCGTGAGGTTCACTTTCGCGACGAATTACCTAAATCAAACGTTGGTAAAATCCTTCGACGATTGTTAAAATAATCGTTGCTGTTTCGTGCGAATAGATAAGTATGTTTGGTGTGTGCGGCTTTCCAAAACAAGGTCCTTGGCAACAAAATTAATTGCTAGCAACAAAATAAAACTCAACAATGCAGAGTGCAAACCAGCAAAAGAACTTGTAGTTGGAGATGTCCTTACCATTCAAAAAAACAATGCAACCTTCAGTTTTAGGGTCAAAGCGCTAACAGAAAAAAGGTTGGGGGCTAAATTGGTCCATGACTATATTGACGATGAAACCTCCGAAGAAGAAATAGAAAAATATAAAACCTATCAAGCAGCCCAGCGAAATTACCGAGGTCGAGACCAAGGTAAACCATCAAAAAAAGACCGAAGAGAACTGGATGATTTTCTCGAGGGTTGGTAATTACTCTACCGTAACGGACTTTGCTAAGTTTCTAGGTTGATCCACATTACATTCCCTCATCACCGCGATGTAGTATGAAAGGATTTGGAATGGAACAGTTGCAATTAAGGGCACTAAATATTCATTGGTTTCTGGTATCTCGATATAATCGTCCGCAAACTGTTTAACTTGCTCGTCGCCTTCAGTCACAATTGCTATAATTTTACCTTTTCGAGCCTTAACTTCCTGAATATTGCTCACTACTTTTTCGTAGGATGGGCCTTTTGTTGCAATTACAAAAACCGGCATTTCTTCGTCAATCAATGCTATAGGTCCGTGCTTCATCTCTGCAGCAGGATAACCCTCAGCATGTATATATGAAATCTCTTTTAGCTTCAATGCACCTTCAAGAGCCACTGGAAAAGAGCTTCCTCTTCCAAGATATAACGCATTACTGGCGTCCTTGTATTTAGCAGCTATCTTTTTTATTTTTTCAGTCTTATCTAAAACAAGTTGAACTTTTTGTGGGATTGCTTCCAATGAAGACAGCAGGTTTCTATACTTTGAATCGTTAAGCTTTCCTTTTTTGCGTGCCAAAGAGGCTGCCATTAGCGTGAGAACAGTTACCTGAGCCGTAAATGCTTTCGTTGATGCTACACCTATCTCTGGTCCAGCATGAGTGTAAGAACCTGCATCTGTGATTCGTGAGATTGAAGAGCCAACGACATTACAAATCCCAAGGATGGTTGCTCCTTTACTTTTTGCAAGCTCAAGCGCTGCCATTGTATCGGCTGTTTCTCCAGATTGAGAAATGGCTAACACAATATCTCCCTCATTGATAATCGGATTCCGATACCGGAACTCACTTGCATACTCAACTTCAACATTAATACGTGCAAGGTCTTCAAACAGATACTCTCCAACCAAACATGCATGCCAGCTCGTTCCACACGCCACCATAACGATTCTATTCGCGTTAATGATGTCGTTTTCATAATACTTAATTCCTCCTAGTGAAACCCATCCTTCTTTGGCGTTTAACCGTCCTCGGAAGCAGTCCTCTATAGAATGAGGTTGCTCGTGAATTTCTTTCAACATGAAGTGATCGTAGCCACCTTTCTCCAAAGCTTCAAGATGCAACTCTAGCTCCTCAACGTATGGGTCTTTTTGTACCTCATCAATATTATAAAGCTTCAATCCTTTTTTTTCATTCAAGATTGCAATCTCTCCATCATTTAAATAAACGACCTGCTTTGTGTATTCCACAATAGGGGTCGCATCAGAGGCAACATAAAAGTCATTTTCTTTGCCAATACCAATTACTAGCGGGCTACTTTTTCTGGCAGCAATCAATTTATTTGGCTCGTCTTTACACATTACAACGATTGCATAAGCGCCAACTACTTGTTGCAACGCAAGGCGTACAGATTTTCCAAGCTTATTTCCAGTATTTTTTTTAATGTCAGCAATCAGATAACAAAGCACCTCTGTATCTGTATCACTATTAAATTTGTATCCTTTAGATTCTAACTCCTGACGCAACACATCATAATTTTCTATAATGCCATTGTGCACTATTGCAATAGCACCATCTTGTGAGAGGTGAGGGTGGGCGTTTTTATCATTCGGTGGACCATGTGTCGCCCAACGCGTATGTCCGATCCCTCTTGTTCCACTATTGTCCTTAGATTCAACGTGGTTCTCAAGGTTTAAAACCTTACCTTCTTTCTTGAACAGCTTAATTTCTTCGTTCTTTAACAGCGCAATTCCTGAGCTGTCATAACCACGATACTCTAGTCTTTTAAGGCCTTTAAGAACTATTGGATAGGCCTCTTTCTTTCCAATGTAGGCAACAATTCCACACATAATTAGTAGCTTGTATAGGTGATTGTAAGTTTTGGTTTCATCTTATTGAT
>Ga0115572_10000888_pt1 | contig 24685 bp, 24 predicted proteins | sample COGITO_mtgs_1206_FD_88681 | JGI IMG/M metagenome (GOLD analysis project Ga0115572, IMG submission 88681) | Pelagic marine microbial communities from North Sea - COGITO_mtgs_120607 | ecosystem: Environmental > Aquatic > Marine > Epipelagic | place: Germany:Helgoland, sampling site Kabeltonne... | reverse complement strand
CGTCTTTTAGTGCGCAAGTGCGGAGTGCGTAAACTATTGAAATCGAATAGTTGTACCAGCGTAAAAAAAAATGTGCAGGTGAGAGTATCAGCATAATGGGGAGGTCCACTACAATAAGTCCCATAAGGGAAGTAACTATCTCAAAAAAACGTATCATAATTTTATTACAAAATTATTGATCCTAGAATTTAAGCAGAATCCATCTTAGAACACTTGTGCTGTACTGCCACCTCAAATTGTGAAAGCAAAACGTCTACGTCAAAATTTTTATCGTAATAGCTCTTTGCATTAATGCTCATTTTACCTAACTCCTCCGGGGATGACTCACTCAGCTTAACAGCTGCTTCGGCTAAACCCATAAAATTTTCACAATTTACATTGAATCCAGCACCACTTTCCTCAATTACTGCAGCACCTTCACCATCTAATGCTGACAATATTGGCTTTGCATTTCTCAAATAAGATTGAATTTTCCCCGGCACTGTCATTGAGAGTGATAGATCTTTCTTCAAAGTAACTAGCATAACGTCAGCTAACTTGAACAACCTCGGCATATCCTCGAGAGGATAGCGGCCTAAAATACTAATATTATCTTGTAATCCAGCATCAGAAACAGCATTTTTCAGCCATTCCTTTTGTCGACCATCACCAAGAAAAACCCAGTGGATTGGATAATCCCGAGCCTCTGCGGCCGCACGAACTATTGTTGCAAGTGATTGAGCAACACCCAGATTGCCGGCAAACATAATAATAAATTTATTCTCTGGCCATAACTGCAAATAGGGCTGATCACCGGATTTAACATCGGCGTTAAAAAAAATATCTTCAGCCCAATTTGGCAAGTACCTTATTTTTTCCGGACCAGCATACCCTAGAGATACTATAGAATCCTTAAATGCCCTGGATTGAGTAAAAATAAGGTCACTTTTGTGATAAATCCATCTGACCATAGAGCCGACAGCACTTAAAATAAAACCTGAGCGCACAGCTCCGGTAGCAGCAAGACTATCCGGCCAAAGGTCTTGCACCCAAAGAGACAAAGGAGCCTTTTTAAGTCTTGAAAAAAACACTCCAACAAGTCCCACAGTAGCCGGAGAATAATTGACACCAAAGATAATATCTGGCCGGACTTTACGAAGTAGAAAAGGACCGAAAATTAATGCAGACATCAAGAATGAGAGATAATTTATAGCCAACTCAAAACCTCGACTTTTCCCCCTGGGAATTAACGGCACACGATAGACCATAACACCTTCAATATTCTCACCACCTAAGATTTTGTAGTCTCCAAAAAACTTGCCCTCTGGATAATTAGGAACCCCCGTAATAACAGATACCTCGTGTCCCCTCTTAACCATTTTGAAGGCGAAGTCATTAATACGAAAATTTTCCGGATAAAAATATTGAGTTGTTATTAAAATTTTCATGAATTTATAAATTTTATACCCTAGAAAACGAAGGTTTATTTGAACGATCCAAAAATTCAGCTTGATCGCCGTAACTTATATGAGAATACTTACAAATTTCTAATATCCGTAGAACAGATAGATACCTATCAATCGCTATCTTTTCTCGTATCATCGAGCATTTTTCAAACAAAGAAGTATATTCACCTTTCTATTTTATTTTAACCCATATTGCGAGTATAACGATTTATTATTCCGTATTAATTCCACCATTTCAGACACCATAAGATCATATGACGGTATTTGAAAGTCGAGTAACTCTCTCGTATCGATAAAACTTTTATCTACCTTCATCCCGTCAACCGGAGAAATATTAATATCTATTCCAGTATACTTTTGAAACAATTTAAGAAGATCGTATTTATTGATAGATGAGTTGTTTGTAACATGGTGCAATCCAGTTATATCTCTTCTCATCGAGCATTCAACCGCTCTAGCAAGCTCAATGGTTGTGACACCGGACCAGATGGATTTAGTATATCCAGAAATCGTTCCTGACTGATTCATGAACCAATGAAATAGCTCTTCCCCATTATTTTTTAGCTCAGGACCCACCACTGAGGTTCTTAACGTTAGGTGGTTTTTACTTATAATTTCTCCGAGCCCCTTAGTTTTGGAGTAATTACCTGAACCATCCTTAAAATCACCCTCTAAATACGCGGTTCCTTTATCTCCTGAGAAAACGCAATCCGTTGATATATGTATTAATTTTGCATCAAGACTGTCTGCCAACCTTGCCAATCGATGAGGCATATAAGCATTGAGAAAAATTGCATTCTCTATATTGTCACGAGCAGCATTTATTAATATGCCAATGCAATTAATAATAAAGTTTGGCGATATATCCTTTATCGCTTTAAAAAACCTCTCTTCATCCCTTGCATCAAGAATCATACTGCCTTCTCTAAGTTTTTTTCTATATACAAAGTCGTGAAGATCATATTGCGCAGTTGACTGAAGATAATTAAAGACCTGGTGCCCAATAAGCCCAGTAGATCCCAGAACTAATACTTTATTTTTCAAACCCGTTATCCCACATGCCAAACCGTTCTATTGACGTAATCGATATATGAAACAATAATTCGTAACACCTTTTTCGAAACGTTATCTGCCTCATAGTCCTTCACGGGTTTAATAGTCCTGCCCGCCTCACAATGGTGACTAGTAGCAATTTCTACCGAGTCTATTACCCTAGCTTTGCTTAATCCTGACATAATTACCGTCGCCTCATCCATTCCTTCGGGTCTTTCATGAGCCTGACGTATCGTGACTGCAGGCAAATTAAGAATTGAAGCCTCTTCAGCAATCGTCCCGCTATCAGAAATAACACAAAATGCATTCATCTGGAGATTGTTATAATCATGAAACCCATAAGGTTTAGAAAATCTGATTAAAGAATTTTTATTCTGGTATCCTATCTCCTCAAGCTTCTTTCGTGTTCTTGGGTGAGTAGATATAACTATCGGCATTGCATATTTATTAGTCAATGCATCAATTGACTCCAATAAATCGGTGAAGTTGAAGGGTGAATCAACATTCTCTTCTCGATGAATACTCATAACTATAAAGTTATTTTTTTGAAGGCCTTCTCTGACTAATACGTCACTCGACTTGATCTTTACCATATTAGCATTTAGCACCTCTGTCATTGGCGAACCTGTTTTAATTACAGTCTCAGGCTTTAGTCCTTCAGCTATCAAGTAATCTCGAGCCTGCTCAGAAAGTGGTAGATTGATATCACTTAAATGGTCAACTATTTTTCTATTGATTTCCTCTGGCACTCTTTGGTCAAAACAGCGATTACCTGCTTCCATATGAAATATTGGTATTTTTAGCTTTTTAGCGGAAATTACACTTAAACAACTATTGGTATCGCCGTATACCAGTAGAGCATCAGGTTTTCTTTCTCTAAATACACGATCCGACTTAGCGATAATATCTCCAATAGTTTGTGATGGTGTACCTTTAACCGCATCTAAGAATATATCTGGTTTTCTTATATTTAAATCTTCAAAAAATACTTCGTTAAGTTCGTAATCATAATTCTGCCCCGTATGAACGATCGTGTGATCAACATGTCGGTCTAACTCTTTCATTACTTCACTAAGCTTAATTATTTCTGGCCTAGTTCCTACTATCGTCATTACTTTAATTTTAGTCACAAGCTTCAAATTCCTTTAAGTCGTCTTGAATTTCTGTAAGACCAAGAAGAAGATCTATTAATTCATCTTCATCTAATCTATGAGTATTATGAGAATGGTATTCACCTGCTTGAGTGATTACTTCCTCACCTTCTTCAAAAAACTTATTATAATTAAGGTCACGATTGTCAGCTGGAATCCTATAATAGTTGCCCATATCGACAGCCTTGACCATCTCTTCCTTGGTCAGAAGTGTTTCATAAAGTTTTTCGCCATGTCTAGTTCCAATAATCTTAATTTCATGGCCAGGTTTGCCTAGAACTTTGGAGACTGTCTTGGCCAAAATCTTGATTGTCACGGCCGGTGCTTTCTGTACAAAAATATCCCCACTAATTCCATTCTCAAAAGCAAATAAAACTAGGTCAACAGCCTGCTCCAAGCTCATCATGAACCTAGTCATCTCTGGATCAGTTATTGTAATTGGTTGACCGTTACGTATTTGATTTATAAATAGCGGTATCACAGATCCGCGGCTAGCCATAACATTGCCATACCGAGTGCACGCAATCATCGTTCCTGTCTCGCTGCGTCCTTTAGACACAACCACCCGTTCCATCATCGCTTTACTAACGCCCATAGCATTAATTGGGTAAACAGCCTTATCCGTACTTAAAGCAAGGACTTTTTTAACGCCCGCCTTTATAGCGCAGTTCAAAACATTTTCAGTACCAATTACGTTAGTTTTTACCGCTTGCATTGGATAAAAATCACATGAAGGAACCTGCTTTAGAGCAGCTGCATGAAAAACAAAATCTATACCATGCATAGCATCGTCAATCGAGTTAATATCCCTTACATCACCAATATAAAACTTTAATTTGTCATGATTATAAAGTTTTCTCATGTTATCTTGTTTCAATTCATCTCTCGAGAACACTCGGATTTCTTTAATATCAGTAGACAAAAATCTTCTCAAAATTGCATTACCAAACGACCCAGTGCCACCTGTTATTAAAAGCGTCTTATCTTTAAACATTTAACACCTCACTAAATACGCCTATTACATTATCGAATTTACTCATCTCATTTTCTCTTACATATTTCTGTTGCGCCGAAATTGCATCTGTAACGATATCTTTATCACTAATAATATCCGAGATGGTTTTGGATAAGAAGATCGTGTCGAATAAATCGTAGCTATAACACTGTGTCCCGTAAACCTCTTGAGCATAATTTTCTTTAGGCGTTATAGTCACTACTCCATTCTTTATGGCTTCTAGAACGTGCAAGCCGAGAGTTTCAATGACAGATGTGGAAATTAAAATCGTATTGTCACAAAACAAAGCCTTAATTTCTTCAGGATTATTTATGTAGCCATGGAAATTAGTCCTTGAATTCAACAAGTTGTTCCAGAGCGCTGATCCTTTAAGTTGCTCTTTCGTCAACGTGATATCGATTTCGAAATCAATACTCGATTTGGTCAACTCGACCATCCCATTGGTAAAATCAAGAAAGTTTTTATGTGTATAGTCAAAATGTGGACCCACAACATATAAAAACTTTAGCTTCTTAGCAGAATCATACTGTCTCGGTTCCCGCATAGAGACGTCACCTACATCCACGTCACTCTTTACAAAAATATGTTTATTATCAATATTTATGTAATCAGATAAGTAGTCTTTCACATGTTTTGACTGAATTTCTATATATTTTGATTTGTTTAACATAAATCTGAAAACAATACGTTTCAAAAAAATCTGTCTGAGCCATAAAATACAGCATGAATTTTTTCTATAACAGGTATCAAGCTTTTTAGAGTAATATAGCAAATTATGCATTTTCACTAACTGCGGGCATTTTAAAAAAATTTGTGTGGTCGCGGTAAAATTATAAACTAATTCAATTCCATACTGAGCTACAAACCGCCAAAAACTTTGGCTTGGAACAGGCTCTAATGTGTTGAGAAGTTAACATAAATCCATATGCCACAATTAAAACATAAAAAGACACCCAAGTACCAGATTATTGGACTCTCTAATGTTACTCCATTTGGATAGTTTGGTTTTCCAATTACCACCTCAACGTGAAGGCCTTTTGCACAAAGGCTTTTGGCAATATCATTGATGCGAAAGCTTTCTGGCAAAAATATTGAGAAAAGATTAATACCTTCATGGCTTTACTATCAGTACGCATAAATATCAAAGCTCATTCAGAAGGGAAATATACTTATAAGCTACGTTACTTGGTTTTGTTTGTGCCAGCAGATCATTGCAACCTGCTGGTTCGGTATATCGAAAGTCTTTACTTAATATCTTTTTGAGAGCAGTTTTTATTTTCGCACTATTGAATGGCTTCTGAATATAAATCGCTTCATTCTTTAATATCTCTCGCGCTATAGGTATATCAGAGGCAACAACAGGTTTTTTTGCGACTAATGCTTCAACATATGGCATTCCAAAACCTTCATACACTGATGGCAATATAACAGCTTTGCAATAACGGTATAACAAATTTAGATGCTCAATATCAACATAACCATAAACGATTATATGAGGAGTTATGTGTTTTTGATAAAATGCTTTCTTTTCATAAGAACCAACAAATACAAATTTTGGCACATCCTTATAATATTGTAATTCATCTATTGCTGTTAGTAGGTTAACTATATTTTTATGCGGTAAAAGAGATGATGGAATTAGAAAAAATGGCTCACTTGGAATCTTATATTTTATATCTTCAATTCTCGATAAAAACGACTTAAGCACTATTGGGTTGTATATGACTTTTATATCGCTCCGGAAAAAATTAACCATAATCTCTTGCTTAACTATGTTTGATATAGTGACAACTTTATTAGAGTGCTTGATAGAAAATGGAATAAACACCTTCCTGTAAAATGTTTTCCAATAAGACCAGTATCCGGGGTAATAAATGTATTGGAGGTCATGAATTACAGTTACAGACTTGCAAAACAGTACAAGTGGTCGAAAGTTTGCAGGAAATAATATTACTGAATGACGTAAACTATAAAATGGAAAAATTATATTTTGCCATAATATTCTCTTATAAACATTCTTTATAGAAATGAACTCTAAGGTGAATTTTTTCGAATATTTAGAAAAGTAGTCCGCCTGATCACTACGAACATAAAGTGTGACTGCAGTCTCGTTCAACTCAAAGATTCCATCTAACAAATTCATAAGATATAATTCAAATCCACCAACTTTGCCTTTTACGAAGTGAGTACAGTCAATTGCGATTTTTGTCATAATAATTAATCCATCAGTTCAACGAAAAAGGAACGCAGAGTACACATAATCCTGATTAGATGGTAGTGCAAACACATCTGAGGGAAATAGGATGGACGCACTGTTAAAATACCGCTCAAGAATAAAACCACAATCACTTTCTATACCACCTTACTTGTCAACAATCTTTGCTGCATCAACACTGTCCTCAAATTAGGTTTAACTGCCAAGCCTTCGAGAACATAACCTCTGCCTGTAGCTGCCCACGCTATTAAGATGAGAAAAAAAAGTCCCATGCCTCCAGTAGAGAACAAAGCTGCCTCACCCAAATTTGTAAACATCAGAGTTGATACCACTAAAAATGGAGTAACCCCTGAACGATGCGCACGCCGAATTGTCATCCATAACCATGCGAACACCACTAAGAGTCCGGGAACGCCCAATTCTTCCAGCACTGCAACCGGCATCAATCCTTTCTCAATGGCAGCACTAGTCGGAAGACCAAAAATATTTTCTCGATCGATCCATTCTCTGTCTACGGGTCTAGATCCAACTCCAAATCCAATACCCGACATAGGGTTTTCTGAAATATTTGCAATCATTGGGATCACAAGAATGCTCCGAGATTCAACACCCATTTCTACTAAATTGACAGCATTATTACGCTTATATATGAAAGTCTTTAGCTGATCGTTCATGCCATACCCGATCATGATAATGATGGGCATCACAGCGAGTGCCCGCATAGTCGACTTAATCGAAAATTTGGTGAAAAAGAAAATGATTGAAACTCCTAATGCGGCCAAAAAAAGCGAAAAGCCAGCCGTACGTGTCTCTGACATTATCATAAGGACCAGACAGATACCCAGAAGAATTATATTGAGCCAACGATATCGAACAGTCTCAAACAGCCTACCAATAAGCCAGCTAGCAAGAAGAACCATTGTTATCCCAAAAGCCTGTGATTGATTCAATATACCTTGAAAACCATATCCGTTGTTAATATAACCAATTTTGGTAATGACCAAAGGTAGACTAACGAGCATCACCACCACAAGGCCACCAAATAACTGCCTCTCGAGACGAGTACGCTCTAGATAATCTAGACCTTTCCATGCAGATAGCAGAACTACCATTACGCTCACCCATAAGATTATTTTGAGAAGAGAAACATCCAATACCTCACTAAATAGCATCGAATGGATGAAAATAAATGCGCCAAGAAGAAACGTAGCCAGAACTGGCAGACTTATACTTTTGAACGCCCTATCTTGGTAATTAAGCAGCAATAACGAAATTGTTGCTCCCCCTACAGTTATGTAGCGAGCGATAGATGCACCAGTTACTGCTGGCGCGATGGCGCCACCAATAAATGAGAAAAACCATAATAAAGCCAACGATTGAATCAACTGAATTCGACCAAAGAAAGCGTGACAAGCGAGTACAAAATAGCCGAGAATGGCGATGTCTCCACCGATAAACCGCATAAGAACAGCGATCAACAGAAGAGTCCCTAAAATAATATTTTTGGCCACCATCTATCGAGCAAACAATTTATGTAAAACAAGATGGGGTAATTTAAAAATTAGCAAGTTCAATAAGGATATAAATGCTTTCACCTTGAATGAAAGATTATGGTGATGAAATAATGCATATGATAAATTTGCAATTGCCTCACGATAATTACCATTGAAATAATTAAACCGCCCTCTTGCATAGTTAAATCTTGCCTCGACTTTTACTTTTTGTCTATAGTTAAGCAAATCAATAAAATCAGCAGTGACAACTCTGTCAGTTACCGACATATCCTTTCGTGAAATATTTGAGGTATTGTTGCCATGAACACCATAAAAACCCAATTTACATGGCACACACAGGAAATTGTTAGTTAGTTTTGCAATGCGAAGCCATGTATCGTAATCTTCTGATGCAATTACCTTTACATCCTCATTAATACCACCAATTTCCAATAATAATTTCTTGCGAACAACCACGGACGAATTAATAATTTTATTACCGTTAAGAACCAAATCCATAATGACTGGCACCGTCAGTTGCGGAGTCTTCATTAACCCTCGCCTTAAATATCTAGGTTTATCACTAACCATTTTTAGATGGTGATAAACAAAATCTACTTTATCGTTAATAGCATTGAAGCACACCTTCAATTTATCTTCAGTCCACCAGTCATCCGAGTCCAAGAATGCAATCCATTCACCATTTGCCGCTCGAATTCCCATATTTCTTGATGCCGCAATAACTCCATTATTATGAATTTTTAAATACCTAATGCGCGGATCAATAAAGCTTTCCATTACCTCATTGGTATTATCTGACGAATGATTGTCAATAACAATCACCTCCCAATTAATATAGGTTTGATCGGTTACAGACTTTAAAGCTCGACCAAGAAAACTGGCATGGTTATATGTGGGAATGACTATTGATATTAAAGGAGTTTGTTTCATTTTAGCTTGTACCCAGACAGCGTTCATTACACATGCGCAAAGTCTCATCAATCTCTAACACCGGGTTGCCAGTCAAAATAAAGCCCGTGTTCAATAATTTATCAATTCTGTAATCCAAGCTGGGGCTTTCATCACCCTCAGCAGATTGTGGCCTAATAATTTCAGGGGTATATCCCAGCACTTCTGCGCATCTTGTTTGTATTAATTCAACCATATCAATCACCCGTGAAGATTTGCCACAGCCCACATTAAATAACCCATCACCAATCTGGTTGCTTGGCAAGGCTATCATGTGAGCAACAACGCTCGCTACATTACTCAACGTTATAAAATCGCGCCGTTGCATACCTGTTGATCGTAATGTCATGCTACGCAAAGTGACTGCTTGGCGGCATAAGTCATTCATTAACAGCATCCATGCATTTACCTCCATGTGAGCTGGAACACCAAAACCATTGGATAGCCTTAGTACAACACTATCCATATCTGAATTAGCGGCAGCTAACACAACATCTTCTGCTGCACGATGGCTGGTAGCGTAAGGATGGAGCCCTTTGGGCAAAGTGAATTCATCAATTTTGCCAACCAAGCGTGGGCCATAAACGTGAGCTGTTGAAAAGTAGATAACGCGCTTTACGCCTGCCACTTTGGCAGCTTGCATCAAGCGCGTAGTATTAACCACATTTACCTCTAATGCTGCCACTGGGTCACGCAAACAGTCAGTGGCGTTCATACCAGCTAGATGCACAAGGGTGTCCATGCCCTCACAAGCCAATGTTAAGCCTTGTAATGAACGCCAATCCATAGCTACAACCTGTGCACTAGGTAGCCAGCATGGGTTTGCCTGCGCTGCCCTGCTACCTAATGAAATCGAAAAATCGCCACTTTTAGCAAGTGATTGAGACACACGCCCACCAACAAAACCCATACCACCTGTAACTAAAACTCTATGATTCATTTATGCTGAATTTCCCAATCGTAAGGGATGCTAGGGTCGGTTGCTGGTTTACGTTCAATCTCGTTAGTCTCGTGCGGAATAGAGGCACAATTAGCTACGATGGCAGTATGCTCGCCTAGCCCTTTCCAGCCATTCCAAACCAAAGGAGGTACGGTTAACAAATAGTAATTCTCAGGCGAAAGAAAATATTCATCAATGCAACCCCGAGTTTTACTATTAGGGCGATCATCAAATAGCACACACTTTATCTCGCCATAAACGACAGCATAATTGAGTGTCATTTTCTTGTGTAAGTGCCAAGCTTTAATGGCTCCTGGATAAGTACAAGAAAAATAGATCTCACCAAAACCAGAAAATATCGACGAATCTTTTCGTAACATATGCATAACCTTACCACGCTCGTCAAATATCTGCCTTAAAGGTGTTAGTGTTACGCCTTCAATCATAGTAACTCCGGAAAAAAGTCTTGTAATTGACTACGCGTGATATCTTCTACACTACCACCATCCATAATGAATTTATACCACTCAGCTGTTGCAGCCAATGTTTTTTCAACACCCCACCGAGGTTGCCAACCAAGGTCTTGATAAGCCTTATCACAATTGAGCTGCAGTAAACGTGCCTCATGGTGCTGGTCTTGAGACCCCACAATTTTTACACTTCCACTACCTAAGGTGTTAATAATAGATGTCGCCACCTCATGCACAGTCCGTACCTCAGACGTAGATGGGCCAAAGTTCCACGAACCGCTATACCGCTCTGACTGTTCATATAATTTGGCAGCGAGCATTATATAACCAGACAGCGGCTCCAGCACATGTTGCCAAGGACGCGTAGCACTGGGATTACGAAGCTGAATTGGCCGCTTATTTTCTATAGCACGAATACAGTCTGGCACAATACGATCTGCAGCCCAGTCACCACCACCTATTACATTCCCGGCGCGCGCGGTCGCAGCACCCAGTGTTGGCCGAGAATCAAGAAATGATCGTGTATAGGCAGTAAATACTATTTCAGCAGCGGCTTTAGAGGCGCTGTATGGATCATGCCCACCTAATTGATCATTTTCACGATAACCCCATACCCACTCATGATTTTCATAGCATTTATCTGAGGTGATGTAGACTAATGAACGAACAGTACTGCATTGTCGAATGGAGTCTAACAAGTTCACTGAACCCATTATATTGGTATCAAAAGTAAGCGCTGGATTAGCATATGATTCCTTTACCAATGCTTGTGCTGCCAAATGAAAAACAAACTCCGGTTGGAAAGACTGTATGGCGGCATTGATTTTAGCAGCATCACGCACATCACCTAATTCGTGACTTATTTTGTCTTGCATGCCTAGTAGCATAAAATGGCTTAGCCCAGTCTCAGGTGGTAAAGCATAACCCATTACCTCTGCCCCAAGTTCTTTAAGTAAAAAAGTTAGCCATGTTCCTTTAAAGCCAGTATGTCCTGTAACAAACACCCGCTTACCACGAAAAGAATCAAGTGCCGAAGACATATCTATCGTACCCAAGGCGCTTCTCCTTTTTCATATAATGCGTTAAGCAACTGATATTCGCGGCTAGTATCCATCGGCTGCCAAAATCCATTATGCTCAAATGTCATCATCTGCTCGTCTTTAACTAGTTGGAGTATCGGCTCTTGTTCAAAAACCAAATCATCTCGATCGTCTAAGTATTCAAATATTTTTGGACTAGCAACAAAATATCCACCATTAATTCGTCCACCGGTTGCTTGTGGCTTTTCATTAAAACCCAGAATCTTACCATTTGGGTCACTCACCATTTCACCAAAGCGACCAGGTGGACGCACACCAGTAACCGTTAGTGCTTTACCGTGAGATTTATGAAACTCAACCAACTGTTCAATATCCACATCACACACACCATCGCCATAAGTAAGCATAAAGTCTTCCCCCTGAACAAAATCTTTAATGCGAGCAATCCTAGCACCAGTCATCGCACTCGACCCAGTATCTCTAAGTGTTACTTTCCAACCTAGTTCATCATGATTATTATGATAATTCACGCTCCCACCAGCACCTAAAGTAATCGTGAAATCACGCGTGTGTGCCTCATAATTAAGAAAAAAATCTTTAATAGACTGCCCCTTATACCCAAGGCAAATAATAAACTCTTTGTAGCCAAAATGCGCATATGATTTCATAATATGCCAAAGAATAGGATACTGTCCGATAGGAATCATCGGCTTAGGAATATCTTCTGCCACATCGCGAATGCGCGTACCAAAACCACCAGCTAAAATTACTACTTTCATATTTTTTTTCTCTCAATTAGCGATTGATAAAGTGTTAAATAATTTTTAACAGCAACTTCTGCAGTAAAAACATTCTGGAATTTATTTACTGCAGCCTCACCCATCTGTTTTCTTAATCGTGCATTATTGCATAGCTCTATAATTGCTAGAGCAAGTTGTTTGGTACTTAGTGGACTAACCAAAAGCCCAGTCTCACCTTCAGATACCTGCTCTGGCACACCTGCTAATCGACTAGCAATCACTGGTTTACCAAGTGCCATAGCTTCAAGTATCACATTAGGGAAATCTTCATCTGCAACAGATGGCAAAATCAAAACGTCTAGCATCGCCATAAAATCTACAATATTTTCTTCATCACCAACAAATTCAACATAGTCATTTAATGCATGTGTCTTAACAAATGAAACCAGCTCGTTGCGTAATGGGCCATGACCTTCAATAAGTACTTTAAAACGGCTTGAGCCTTCACTCACTTGCTTACTAATTTCTAATATTGCATCCAATAGCACTTGATGTCCTTTACGTGGTACAAGCAAAGCTACTACGCCAAATATCACACCATCAAAATTATTCAAACCAAGACGACTGCGAGTTTCGCATAATTTTTCAGCACCTAATCTAACAGGAATACCATTATGTAATGATGTTATTTTATGAGCGGGCAGTGCTAGCACCGATTGAAGCTGAGCCGCTGCCGCCTTAGAGCCTGTAACAAACAAGTCCACTGATTTAACCACTAAACAGTCAACTGGGTAATCAAACCATCGAGAGTAATGCCTGTAATCAACTGCCATATTGTTCACTACTATAAGTACATTAGGAATGGCAGCCAATTTACCTGCAATGGCAGCAGCTAATGCTGAACGCGCTGCGGGATAACCGCCATTATTAATATGTAAGACATCAGGCTTAATTTTTCTGAATAGCACGTATAAAGTAATCACCTCATAGACCATTAGTGGGATGTTCAATATTAATCGCAGACACGCCATGATAATTTTACGAATTAACAGTGGCATCCAATTTGGCAATTTATAATAATCTGTGAGCGCTGGGAAGTTATATGCATAAATTGGGAATTTATTTAGCACCTTTCTCTTGAACCCTTGTAAATAAATCGCTGAATAAGCGTAGCTGAATGAAACCTCATATTGTTTAAGAAGTCTCTGCGAATTAAACAAAACAGCAAGCATGTTTTCACAGCCTGCAAAAAATGAACAATCAGAATGGTAATGTATTTTTTTGGCCATCAATAGTTTACTTCTAAAGCTTTAAAATAATCAACAGTTTTCTGAACACCTTCTTCAAGAGACACCATCGGCGACCAGCCAAGTGAAGCCCTAGCCAATTCGTTAGAAGCCCAATATTGCATCACATCTCCCGGCCTATAATCTTTTAATCCAAACTTTAGTCGCTTATCTGCACCATTACCTAGTATATTTGATGTCATCTTTGCCAAAGCATCTATACGTATCGGTCTAGCTGAACTAATGTTGATTACATCGCCACAAAAACCAGGAATAATCAGCGCTTGAATAATGGCTTTAACTAAATCATCAATATAGATAAAATCACGCGTTTGTTCACCTAAAGACATATCAAAATTTCTGCCAGCCACTAGTGCTATAATTAAGGCAGGTAAAAACATACTACCATCTTGACCAGGCCCGTAAACAATGGTTGGTCGCAGTGTAACGCTGGGAAATCCCTTGGAACGTGATAGAGCTCTCAATAGTTCTGTTACAGCAAGCTTGCTAGCTCCATATGCAGTATTCGGCGCTTCCTTATCAGGTTCTTTAAATGGCACTTGCAATTGCCCATACTCATCAGTGCTACCAAGAAATACAAACCTGTCTAATACTGGGACATCTTGACAAGCATTAATCAGATTAAGAGATCCTATTAAATTAGTTTTGTACCCCTCTCGGTATGCGCCTGTATCAACTCCTCTATTTTTGTTAGCGGCTAAATGGACCACAAACTCAGGTTGAACAAACTGAATTATTTGTCTAGTTGTCTCTTCATCAAACATATCAACAGAATATTGTTCAGAAAGGTACTTGTTATCTACTGCATTCCTTAGAAGGCCAACTACTGTAGCCCCTTTTTCAAATAAGACTTTGCATAGGTGCTGACCAACAAAGCCTCCCGCTCCAGTTACCAATACTCTCTTATTTTTAAGAAGCATTATTGTTACCTACTATAAAAACTTTTATTTGGCATAAAATATTTGAAGTATATTCTGTTTTATATAGTTACCCATATTAATTAATCGGCTTGCGTAGATAATAAGAGAGATCATCAAGTGGGTAAAAGTGGCTTAAATAATACTCATATCCCAATGGCCAGCGGTTGGCGACCTTAAGGACTAAATTTTTTGCCCAACTGTTCGGAAAAGTTTCATTGAAAATAATTTTTTCTTTCTTAAATCTCGCATTGGAATAATCATATCGCTGGCAAATAGCATGATCTGGATCAAAATAAGCGAAAGAATTAACAGTAAAAAAAGTTTTATGTGTTGGGTCAATAGATGCCCATACTGATCTAAAATAAGGCACTATCACTTTAACAAGGCCACCAGGTTTACATATACGATAGATTTCTTCCATAACACGAATTACATCGTCCAAATGCTCTAAGGTGTTATCAATATATATTTCATCAAACATTGAATTCTCGAATGGATAAGGAAATACATTTAAATCATGAATTACATCAGCATTATATCGATCAGACCAATCTACACCTATTGACCCATCACGTTTCTTATTGCCACAACCCAAATCCAATACTTTTTTGTTTACCATCACAGTTTTTCCAATTCAATTTACAGTTATTATATACTCTCAATAATTTTAACAATAGTCAAAATTAGGGGGCCTCTCGGTTACAATAGCTCTTAAAGAGCAACCCCGTTAATCGTGGTGTGTGTACAAATATTATTATAGGTTCATTTAAACCCATAAGTATTTTGTAAGAAGTCATAACACAGAACAAATTCCTAACGCATAGCATCACCATAAGGCGCCTCCAACAGCCCTCAATTTCAGAATTTTCATTAACCAGCGTTGGCTTATAAAAATAACAGGGGATACTGATCGAAATCCCTCTCATAAGCCACTCGAATACTTACACCATATTCCACTTCAGCTCTGCAATAATATCCTTGTCGATTTTAGCCTTAAGCCGTTCACCAGCGTACGATTTTTTAAGACAGCAGTTTTCTTGTTCAAGCTCATTCATACGCTTCACAAGCAGGCCATCTATACCACCAAATTTAGCTAGCCATTTGAATGCGTTGGCAGAACTGATAACGAACTCGCCGCGAAAAATCAGGCCCAGCTTCACTCTACTGTAAAATGGCCATAATCTGGCTGTCCATGCATAGTGATATTAAAAAACCCGGAGATTTAAAGTTGCTAAGTAAGCATAACCCACAAATAACTTGACGTGCTTTTTAAAACAATAGCTATTTATTCTTTTTCAATACTGAAAAGTAAAGTTCAAATTTATTTATATCACTTTTAGGTATAAATAATTTCCTAATATTCCAATATAACCCAAATAATCGTCCCTTAAACATTATCCACAAAGTTCTATTGGCATTGCTTCCATATTCTTTTTCGAGGCGGGCTAATTTTTCTGACGACCAGATTACAGGTGTAAGAATCTTTAGCAGGTTTGTTATAAAGCGTTCACTGAGGCTTGCCTCAGTTCTAGCTTTCCATCTCCCTGTATGCACGTCCAGCTCATTTTCATCACCATGACAAATTATACCGCTTGCTAACGTCCATTTTTCTCTAATCCAGCGAACTTGTTCAGTATGTAATCCAAACCGACTTGAAAGCTGATCAAGCGCAACTGGATCAATCCAGCAAGTGTGTTCAGGGTTGATTATGATGTCATTGTTAAAGGCTGAAAAAAAATATTGCTCGTTATAAAATGGATTTGCTGTAGAAATTAACACTACTCCATCTGGCTTTAACAATCGATTAATATTACTTAACAATCCCTCAAAGTTTGATAAATGCTCAATTAAATTCCCAACAACTATAACGTCAAATTGCCTATCAATTGAAAGTGGTTTATTAACATCCCCATGAACTATATTATACCCCCGCTTAACCAGTTCATTCACCGCATCTTCTAAATAGTCAACACCCAGAGTATATGATGAAATCTTAACTATATGATTATGTAGCCACGTACCAAGGTCAACATTTGTAAGATCATGCTGCACACATCCAACATCAAGCACTTCTTTATCACGGCAAAACTTGGAAATTATTTCAAACCGTGATTGTGGTTTTTTTAAATATTCTTGTAAAATTTTTCTTTGCATAATGCTTATCTAATCCTTAATTGGTGGTAAAAAATGAAAGTCCTGCTTCATAAAAATCCAAATAAAAAGATCTATATAGTGCTTTCACCCGATGTTAAAACTTGGCCGCGTAAAAAAATAGCTAAAAGCATTGTTGAAAGCTAGTGAAAAAAACACTCTTAAATATTTCCTCAATCGATACAAATATTTAGCGTAAGATTGGTTACAGCAGATGATCCAAAAAGATCAGTAATGACCAAGGTTTTGGGGCAATTTTTTTAGTATCTATTTTCTTTTAATTGGATCGCATTCAGAGAGAGGGTTCCGCAACCTAGACTTTATTACATCAGGTATTATTAATCTAGAGATTGTATTTTAAGGACAATTAAAAAAAGACCTTACAGCGACTTAATAAAAAAATAGTCTCCTAACACCTAATCATTTTCATACCGTCGTATTGACCCCAAGGCATCACTGCATACTAACCCAGTAGATTTCCCTAACATTCTAGATCTTCGCGAACAGCATCGGCAACTATCTCCCATGTTATCTTATTTAAAGGCTCCTTATTTTTCACGTATGTGTGTAAATAATTTTTATAGTCGCAGGGGCTTTCAATATCAATATCAAATGCCGCAACTTCATCAGCAGCGTCAACATCTATTTGAATTAATCCAAGTGCTTGTGCAAACGATTCAACAGCATGCATCATATCTATCCGATTTTTGAACTCACGGGTAACTACCAACACAATGGGCTTGCAAAATAATACAGGGAAGCCAATTGAAGTGCTTGAATGCGCAATAACCATTTTACTTTTCGCAACCAATTGCACCGTATCACCATGGAAAAAAGTTCGATCACCGTACGGATGATTTCCTGAGCTGAATCTTGATTTTGGATGACCTGCGATTACCACTGACAAACCTGTTTTTTCCTCCACGCAATCAAAAAAATTATTCATTGAAGAGATATAATCAAGTTCATTTAATGGAGTACGACCAAACAGCACCCAATCAGGATGATTAGTATGATCTTCATCAAGAAAGACGCAGGTTTCAGTCGAGGTTACTTCTTGAGATGTATCTCTCATAAACTCTAAATACGTATCATAATCTCTAGAGTTAATTGGGGTTATTGCAGAAGCACTCATCCTATATTTTTTAAGGCAATTAATGACCCCTACGCTATCGTTTATACCAAATATACGGCACGGCTTTTGGTACAAGATGTTTAACTTAATTGAAAGTACTATTAATTTTCTTGTGAAAAATTCAAATAACAGTTTTGGATTTTTCAATGCTTTTTTTATTTTTTTTGGAAATGCAAGGGAAAACCCATCAGGATTATAATGAGCTGACGGAATGTCAGCATTGGCGATGATGTAGTATTTTATATTGTATTTCTTAAGAATTTTATATATCTGGCCAGTAGTTAAATTGAATTCATTCAAGGCACCAACAAAGTCTATAAAAACAGTACTATCAGCACTTTCTTTCGCAAACACATCTAACTCAACTAATCGTCGAACGACAATGGTCTCACAGTTAGCAAGTTGTGCTCGATTTGGATAAAAATTTTGGGCTTTCATGCCATCGATTAAATAAGAAACATCCAAAAAAACTACTTCAAAACCATTTTGAATTAGATAATCTATTCCATAAGTTTTTGAGTGCTGTTCAAGCGCCGGTAACCTAGAGAGAAAAGCAATTCGTTTAGCCATTTTTAAATTGAAAACCCATCATCAATAATCATATTTTGTCCATTGATATATTGAGAAGTATCCGATAACAAAAACACTAATACACCTATTATATCCTGAGGATCAAGCATGCCTTTGACACCGCAATGACTGTTATATTTTTCTAAAAAATCATCTGGTTGGTGATCTAATATACCGCCGGGAGATATTGAATTACAACGCACTCCGTCAGTCTTAAAGTATTGTGCAAAAAAACGTGTGACCTGTATAACAGCCGATTTAATCGCAGCGTACTCAACTGGCATTGTCATTGACGTATCGGCGTAAATGTCAAACCTGGGAGCGAGTGTTCCATATATGGATGCTATGTTCACTATATTGCCTCCATTATGTTCACGAAAGTAAAGTGCAAATTTCTGGGCTACAAGAAAGTACCCTCCCAAGTGCATACTCACATTTTCACAGAAGTCTGCGTAGGTAACATCTTCCAACCTGCGGCCATAATTTTTATTACGTGGGTAAGCGTTATTAACCACTGCATCTATCCGACCATGGCGTTCATTAAGTGATGCGATTAAATTGTTTACTGAAACACTATCGGTAATGTTAAGGACTTCAGCTTCGGCATCACCACCATTTGCTCGAATTTTTTCAGCAACAGCTGTGGCAGCAGCCATATCAATATCTGCTATGATGGCTGTGCCACCTTGTTCTGCTATAGCAGAACAAAAGTAGCTACCTAGCAGGCCTGCACCGCCAGCTACAACAACAATTTTATTGCTCAACATGTTTTTGCTCCAGTCTTTAGTGCTGGGTAGTAATGGAAAATCAAGAACATCTAAGTTTAATTTAACCTTTGAAAAGTAGAGTGGCTAGCTGGGCCTCTCAAGTGACTCGTGATATTGTCTTTACTCCGAATGATCGAGGACAGCCTACATATCACTTTATCGAGAGATACGAAAAAGTCATCTATATCCTTATCGGAATGTGCAATGCTAGGATAGAAGAGATTTCCAGTTAAAAAATTCTCGGAAAGCATTTCTTGAGTAATGAACGTCTTGATTGCTTGTGACTCCGGATGTTGCACATTAAAAGAGACCAGAGCATCCATCCCACTGACATTTAAATTCAGATTATATTTTTGGAATAAAGGTTTAATTCTGGACTTAAAATCAGCGCCTTTTTTAGAAATTACTTCCCAAGACTTTGTTCTCTCCATTTCCTCTAGTGAGGCCAACGCCGCTACAAAACCTAGCCTTTCAGTAAAGAATGTAGAACTGATGAATGTAGACTGTGATGCATTCATCACAGTCTCTGTGCCAAGGACTGACGTTATAGCGTATCCATTACCTAGTGCTTTACCTAAAACTGTTAAGTCAGGTGAAACACCATAATTTAAATGTAAACCACCAAAGGATTCTCTAAATCCACTAGTGCATTCGTCAAAAATGAGCAAGCAACTATATTTATCAGCCAGCCCTCGTATATCTTTTAAGTAATGTAATGATGGAGCTCTCGATCTCATCACCTCCATTTTTATCGCCGCCACGTCACCATTTGCAAGCACGGCCTCTAACGCATTCAAGTCACCATCATTAAACGGCACGGCAGTAGATCCTAGCTCTCTAGGCACACCAACTGTGGATAAACCAGACAACAACTGTTTATCGAGGTTTTTACTGTCTTCAAGGTTTGCTGAAAGATACCAGTCATGCCATCCATGGTAGCCACAGAAAGCGATCTTACTTTTACCAGTATAAGCCCGCGCAATCCTAACAGCTATCGAATTTGCCTCTCCTCCGGTTCTGGCAAATCGGGCCATTCCGGCCCAAGAATGCAGTGCTATCAAGCGCTCCGCAAGATACACCTCTTCAGGTGGATTTAATGTCGACATATTTCCTTTTGTAATACAATTCTTTACCGCGGCGTCTACATTTTCATTGCCATATCCTAGCGTATTAGTACCAACGCCGAAATGACTAAAATCACGATACTCTTTACCCTCAATATCGGTCACTACAATGCCTCTAGCGGTATCGAAAAAAGTAGGCCATTGATCTGGAGCGAACATTTCTCTTCTCTTTGACAATAAAGAATTTCCTCCCGGTATATACTTTTTCGCCCTTAAATACAGATCCTCAATTAAATTTTTTTTAACTCCTTGATTAGTCATGAAACAGCCTCAACCTTCTCTTTTAGATACTTTAAAATTTCCTAATTAAATACAGTTTAAAATTTCACAGCGTATAAGTGACTAACAGGTTAAATTGAAATGTAGCCAAATAATTCAAAAAACTATACAAAATTAAAAGCGATATGGATTAATCCAGATGAAATATAAAGTTAGCAACTACGAATTCACAAGTTCCCTAAGCAACTAACTTATGCAGCTTATATTTTTTAACTGATATCGTGCTAATTTCAGATATTACATCGCAAAAATTTATGGAGACAGACACTATGGCCTATTATTTGTAATAATTATACTTCAGGTGTCACACACGATCGCCTTCGCTTTAACCGCACATTTTGCAACGTAGTTCCTGACTATTGATCGCAACCGTGATCATAGTCAAGATTTACCTAAGTAAATGAGCTTGAGCCTTACTCATTTTAAAACTCCTTGAATTTTAGCCTCCATTAAGGCCTCTGCTGCAACAAAATCACAGAGCTCATCAATCTCAATCGCCTTATATCTATCAACAACCCACGGGAGTGTATCAGCATGGTAAAAACCACGACGCTCTATCAATGCTGAAACACTACTAACGTAGATGGACCCCTCTAGATAGTAAAATTCGTCTTTAAGATCTTGACGCCTCAATCCATTTGGCTCTATACCTAATATGGGTTTCAACAGCTCATTCTGTATAGTAAAGAGAAATGATGGATGCGCCCCTTCGACTTTAGTTACACCTACTACACTTTCAGATAACTCATTATTCATTAAAAGTTCTATTGCTCCATCAATATCTGAAACATCTCTCAACGGAGATGTAGACTCCAGCAAAACCAGATAATCATAGATACGTCCAGCTTCACTCAAATAATCGACTGCGTGAATTAGTACGTCGATACTAGAAGCATCATCATCAGCCAATGACTTAGGTCTTATAAATGGAGCATTTGCACCACACTTTTTTGCGATATCTAAAATTTCTTGAGAATCAGTGGTTACCAATACTTCATCAATATATTGAGACTCTAACCCTTGAAGAATACTCCAGCCAATCAATGGTTTCCCACACATAGACCGAATATTTTTTCCTGGCAGGCCTTTGCTACCACCACGTGCTGGGATAATAGCCAACACACTTTTTCCACCAATCATTTATACTTACTCACTTCATTATCGACCGTTAAATCATTATTAGCGGTTTGCAAATCTATCGACCGACCGACATCCAGCCATGGTTCGTGCATAGGGAACGCAATAGTGCGTTGCGATTTTTTTTGTAGTCGCTCAAACAGCATGGGCATGGTACACGATGCCTCTTCTTGTAGTTCATTTAAAGCCCCAGGTGAAAGCACATAAACACCAGCGTTAATATGGCTACGGACTACGGGCTTTTCTTCAAAGCCAACTATCTCAACACCTTGCATTTCCACAACGCCAAAAGGATTCTGCCATTCATGGGTGCGCACCGCCATGGTTGCACTTGCTTGGTAGCGACTATGAAAATTCAATATTTCACCATAGCGTATATCGGTGATTACATCACCATTAGTCACCAAAAACGGTTCATCTGGCCTTGGGCTTAGCAAGCCCAATGCGCCAGCAGTACCTAGTGGAGATTGCTCTCGTAGATAGTCGATCTTTACACCTAGCCGCTCACCATCACCAAAGTGGTCCTCAATCATATGACCTAGGTGGTTAATAGCTAGCACAAAGTGATTAAAACCTTCCAGTCTACCACGCTCTATAATATGCTCTAGCATAGGCTTACCACCCACCAATACCATTGGCTTCGGGCAGTTTTGTGTGTGTGGCAGTAAGCGCGTGCCCTTACCTCCTGCCATAATCACCATTAAGTTAGTCCGTGCAAGTGGTATGGTAATTTCATCCCAAAGATACAAACCAACTAATTGCTGCTGATTATCCACTATAGGAATCTGCTGAATTGTATTGGCTGCCATTAACCGTATCACCATATTACTCGACATCTCTGGCGGCACCACCAACGGATTGCGATGAATAATACTTGTAATACCACTATTAAGATCCAGACCCTTAAGCAAACCACGACGTACATCACCATCTGAAACAGTACCTACTAGCTTATTGGCTTTATCCACCACCAACACAATTTTAATTCCAACTTGATCAAGGTTACGAATTACCTGTCCAATAGTAGAACTTTCTGCAAGGAGGGATTGACGCCATCTTTCTTCGGTAGGAATCACTTATTACGCTCCCAAAGTAGAGTTAGGTAAATCATAAAAAGCTTTCTTAACAATTTTTTTAATATTAATGCTTTTGAGTGCATTCACTACCTGCTCACTTGCACCACCCTCACCATAAGGGTTGCGCACTTGACTTAAGCCAAATTGAAAGATGGGCGAATACAAAATGTTAATTGCATCAGCTATACTTTGCTTATTAGGATCGCAATTAATGACACTGGTGGCTTGCAGCCGTCCTCGCTGACGATCGCCAATGTTAATGGTGCCTTTTTTAAAGCTAGGCACTTCAGCTAATCCACTAGACGAATTCCCTACAACACCATCTACATGAGCTATGCACGATAAGTACCGCAATTGACCAAGTGAGGTAAAAGTATGGATATTAGAATGTTGCGACGCAAATTGCTCCACCATTTTAATCAACGTTCTACCATCAGTATCAGCATTGGGCATAGTCATAATAAGTTGCGTATCTTCCAATTCGGTCAGAGCTGATAGAAGTGCCTCCATCTGAGATGCCGCACTGCAACGATCTAGGGTAGCCGGGTGAAAAGTTATAAGCAGGTTCTTTTTGCCAAACTTAAACCCCAAATCAGCTTCTAGTTCATTGCGACCAAGCAACTTTATGCGCTTAATGTTATCAATACCCAGTCCGCCGACTAAAAACACATGTTCTGGTTGCTCACCTAGCTGAATCACGCGTTGCTTATACTCATCTGCCGCCACAAAATGCAAATGCGACATTTTAGTAATCGAATGCCGAAAGGCTTCGTCAAAAGCGCCCTCGGTGCTCTCACCGCCATGAAGATGAGCCACAGGTATACGCGCTACGAGCGCGGCCGCTACTGCTGCGAAAATCTCAAACCTGTCACCCAGCACAACCATTAAATCAGGATTCAATTCCTTTAAGGCGTCAGCAAAACCAACCAAGCCTAGGCCCATTGACTTAGCAATACCTACTGACGTATCAGAACTGGTGAGCATTTCAACCTTTCGAGTGATCTCAAAACCATCCGCCTCTATAGCCTTATAAGTGAGACCGAACTCAGGCGATAGGTGCATGCCAGTAGCGATAATCTGAAGATTTAATTCGGCATCATCTTTAATGCCCTGCATCACCCAGCGCAACAACCCATAATCGGCGCGGGTGCCTGTAACAAAACAAATTTTCCTGCTCATAGTTGAATTAACTCATCTACCGCAAAATCTCGCACTGCCTTACATCCCATTACAGTATCCAAATTCATAGGTGATATACCAGTGCCAGGGCGTTTGATGGTGATGTTTTCAGCGCTAAACAATTCTCCAGCTTTAATAGCTTTGCTCGCCACCAACGATTTGCGGACCACAGGTTTGTTACGTGTCTCACTCGCTGTAAGGCGTTTAATGCCATCACCCATTGCTATTTCTATATTACGAATAGCCGATACCATTGTTTTAAGTTCATCAGGCTCCAGGCTCCCTTTATGATCTGGTCCTAGCAAGTTTCTATCTAATGTAAAGTGCTTTTCAATGACAGTCGCACCCAATGCTGCGGCGGCAATAGCGACTTCTGTTCCAGCGGTATGGTCAGAATAACCCACTGCAACGCCAAAAGCCGCTTGGATACTTTGCATGGCATGCAGATTAACCTCTGACATAGGTGTGGGGTACTCTGTAGTGCAATGCAATACCGTAATAAGTGATCG
>Ga0115572_10000879_pt1 | contig 24819 bp, 20 predicted proteins | sample COGITO_mtgs_1206_FD_88681 | JGI IMG/M metagenome (GOLD analysis project Ga0115572, IMG submission 88681) | Pelagic marine microbial communities from North Sea - COGITO_mtgs_120607 | ecosystem: Environmental > Aquatic > Marine > Epipelagic | place: Germany:Helgoland, sampling site Kabeltonne... | reverse complement strand
TCACTGTGATGCGATAACAGTAACCATTAATGAAGATAATTCCATTACTACAGTAGATAACGGTCGTGGAATTCCTGTCGGCATCCATAAAAAAGAAGGTGTTTCTGCCCTTGAAGTTGTTATGACTAAGATTGGAGCAGGAGGGAAGTTTGATAAAGATTCCTACAAAGTTTCTGGAGGATTGCATGGTGTGGGTGTTTCTTGTGTAAATGCACTCTCAGAATCGCTCAAAGCAACTGTTTATCTCGATGGGAAAATATGGGAACAAGAATACGAAAGAGGTAAGCCAGTCTTCGCAGTGCGGGAGGCAGGAACAACCGACCAAAGAGGAACAACAGTTACCTTTAAGCCGGATCCACAGATTTTCCAACAAACATTAGAATACAATTATGACACGCTAGCAGGTCGTATGCGTGAATTGTCTTACCTGAACAAGGGAATTACCATTCACATGATTGACAGTCGTCGTACCGATGAAAAAGGCGAAACCATCAGAGAAACCTTTCATTCTGAAGAGGGATTGAAAGAATTCATCACTTTCTTGGACGAAACCAGAGAGTCAATCATCAAAGATGTGATTTCCATCGAAGGAGAAAAGAATGGCATTCCTGTTGAGGTTGCCATGGTCTACAACACTTCTTTTTCAGAAAATTTACATTCGTATGTAAACAATATTAATACCCATGAAGGAGGAACACACCTTTCTGGTTTTAGAAGAGGACTAACCTCTACCTTGAAGAAATATGCAGACAGTTCTGGTTTGCTCGATAAATTGAAATTTGAAATTAGTGGAGATGACTTCCGTGAAGGACTGACCGCCATTATTTCGGTTAAAGTAGCCGAACCACAATTTGAAGGACAAACAAAAACTAAGTTAGGGAACAGAGAGGTGACTGCTGCAGTCTCACAAGCGGTTTCTGAAATGTTAGAGAACTATTTGGAAGAAAACCCGAATGATGCAAAAACAATCGTTCAAAAGGTAATTCTTGCCGCACAAGCCAGACATGCTGCCCGAAAGGCACGTGAAATGGTACAGCGAAAAACAGTTATGAGTGGAGGAGGTTTACCCGGAAAGCTCTCTGACTGTTCTGAACAAGATCCAGCTCGTTGCGAAGTATTTCTCGTAGAGGGAGATTCGGCAGGTGGTACGGCCAAACAAGGACGTGACCGAAAATTCCAAGCAATTTTACCTCTGAGAGGAAAAATTCTTAACGTGGAAAAAGCCATGCAACACAAGGTGTTTGAAAACGAAGAAATCCGAAATATTTATACGGCACTTGGTGTTACCATTGGAACAGAAGAAGATAGTAAAGCCTTGAACTTAGAAAAATTGAGATACCACAAAGTTGTCATCATGTGTGATGCCGATGTTGATGGTAGTCACATTTCTACCCTTATTTTAACTTTCTTTTTCCGTTATATGCGCGAATTGGTGGAATCGGGCTATGTCTACATCGCTACTCCGCCGTTGTATTTGGTGAAAAAAGGAGCCAAGAAAGAATATGCATGGAACGATGATCAACGCGATCTATTGATGCAACAATACGGTCAAGGAGCAAGTATTCAGCGCTACAAAGGGTTGGGAGAAATGAATGCAGGACAATTGTGGGACACAACCATGAATCCTGAATTTAGAACCCTGCGTCAAGTAGCCATCGACAGTGGTAGCGAAGCCGACCGTATTTTTTCAATGTTAATGGGAGACGAGGTGCCACCTAGACGTGATTTTATTGAACGCAATGCTGTCTATGCAAATATTGATGCGTAATTTTGCATCGCTAATTAATTATTAAACGAATAAAAATGAAAGTAACCATAGTAGGGGCTGGAAATGTTGGAGCCTCATGTGCAGAATATATTGCCATCAAACGCATTGCAAGTGAAGTTGTTTTGCTTGACATCAAAGAAGGATTTGCTGAAGGAAAAGCACTTGATTTAACACAAACGTCAACAACTCTAGGATTCAATACCCGTATCTCGGGAGTAACCAATGATTATTCAGCCACGGCTAAAAGTGATGTGGTAGTCATTACCTCTGGTATTCCAAGAAAACCAGGCATGACACGTGAAGAACTAATTGGTATTAATGCAGGAATTGTTAAATCGGTAGCCGAAAGTATTTTAGCGCATTCGCCCGAAGCCATCATTGTTGTGGTGTCAAATCCAATGGATACCATGACGTATTTAGCCTTAAAAGCGACGGGTCTTCCCAAGAATAGAATTATAGGAATGGGCGGCGCACTAGATAGCTCACGTTTCAAAACCTATTTATCTAAAGCCTTAGATAAACCAGCCAATGATATCCAAGGAATGGTTATTGGTGGTCACGGTGATACAACCATGATTCCATTAACTCGTCTAGCGAGTTACAACGGAACACCGGTTAGTCAACACTTAACGACAGAGGGTATGGAAGAAGTAGCTGCTGCAACCATGGTTGGTGGAGCAACGCTAACCAAATTGTTGGGAACATCAGCATGGTATGCTCCTGGAGCTTCTGTTGCCTACCTTGTGGATAGCATCATTAACGACCAAAAACGAATGATTCCGTGTTCTGTGTTTCTTGAAGGAGAATATGGACAAGACGATATTTGTATTGGTGTTCCATGTATCATAGGTAAAAATGGTATTGAAGCCATTGTCGATGTACAATTGGACGCTGCTGAACAAGAAAAGTTTGCCAAAAGTGCCCAAGCTGTTCGTACAATGAACGACGCTCTAGGGTCAATTTCACACTAAACCTTTCAAAAGAACCGCCATTTGGCGGTTTTTTTATTTGAAATCGCGTATAAAGTTGCTAAATGCGGCGGTAAACTTTATATTTGCGAGCCTTTAAAACGCTTAAAATTATTAGCATGCAAAATAATGGACTCATAAAACTATTCGCTTTCCTCTTTGGAATCGTTAGTATTTACCAACTTTCTTTCACTTTTATAGCAAGTAACCAAGAAGCTAAAGCAAAATCATATGCAGAAGCTACAATTGCTGAAGACCAACCAGATTTTATCGCACTACGTGAAAATGTAGAAGCGGAATACCTAGATTCTATTGGTTCTCAATCGCTGTATGGATTTACTTCCTACAACGATGCCAAAGGGAAAGAGTTGAACAAAGGATTGGATTTAAAAGGAGGGATAAACGTTATCCTTCAAATTTCTGTTCACGATATACTCAAAGGATTGGCAGATAACACCAAAAACCCAATTTTCAACAAGGCACTTGATGAAGCTGATCTCTTGCAAAAGGATACGGATGATCCCTACGTGGAATCTTTCTTTGCCGCCTTTGAAGACATTAAAGGAACAACGAATCTTGCTGATCCAGATATTTTTGCCAACAGAACATTAAGCGATCAAATTAATTTTGAAATGAATGACGAACAAGTTCGTCCAATCATTCGTCGTAAAATTGATGAATCCATCATTTCTGCCTTTGAAGTACTCCGCAAGCGTATCGATAAGTTTGGTGTAACACAACCCAATATTCAGCGTTTGGGAACTTCAGGAAGAATTCTTGTTGAGCTTCCTGGCGCTAGAGATGTCGAACGTGTTAAGAATCTCTTGCAGAGTACAGCTCAGCTAGAGTTTTGGGAGACCTTTAAAAACGATCAGTTTTTTAGCTTTCTTTCGCAAGCCAATGAGTTGGTAAAAGAAATCGAAGCGGCTAAACCGAAAGAAACTGCCACAGATTCGAATGCTTCTGCCATTGATGATTTATTGGCAGATGTTGAAGCTCAAGATTCAATCACTCCTTCTGCAGCTAATCCTATCCTAGATTTAATTCGCGGCTATGGTTACCAAGGTGGGCCAGTATTAGCACAGTTCTCTAAAAAGGACATGGATGTAGTGCAAGCTTATTTAGACCTTCCAGAAGTACGTCGTTTACTTCCACAAAACTTACGCTATGTTGATTTTGCCTGGGGAAAACCAAACCCCAATGCAGATCTAGTAGATCTATACCTTATAAAATCGAACCGCGACGGGATTCCCCCATTGAGTGGTGGAGTAATTGTTGATGCGGTGCAAACCTACAGCCAATTGGGTCAGCCTGCCGTTTCCATGCAAATGGATTCTAAAGGAGCCCGTATATGGGAAAACATGACCGGGAAAGCCTTTAAAGAAGGAAGTAATATCTCTATTGTGTTGGACGATGTTGTTTATTCTGCGCCTGGTGTCAATAATGGTGCAATTGCCGGAGGACGTTCTGAGATTACAGGAACTTTTACCCTTAACGAAGCAATTGACTTGGCCAATGTTTTGCGCGCGGGTAAATTGCCTGCATCTGCAGAAATCATTCAATCTGAAATTGTTGGTCCTTCACTTGGAAAAGAAGCCATTCAGAGTGGTATCTATTCATTTGGGATTGCCTTAATCATCGTATTGTTATGGATGATATTCTATTACGGATCATCGGGTATCTATGCTGATGTCGCCTTGGCCTTGAACATCCTTTTAATCTTTGGAATTCTAGCGGGTCTAGGAGCGGTGTTAACGCTTCCTGGAATTGCTGGTATCGTCTTAACCATTGGTATTTCAGTCGATGCTAACGTACTTATCTTTGAGCGAATTCGTGAAGAATTGCGCAAAGGTAAAGGAGCATTAAAAGCTGTCGCAGATGGATTCAATAACGCCTTGTCTTCTATATTAGATGCAAACATTACAACAGGGCTGACCGCTTTGATTTTATTCATCTTTGGAACGGGACCAATTAAAGGATTTGCTACAACCTTGTTAATCGGTATTGGAACATCATTGTTTACCGCAATTTTCATTACTCGTTTATTTGTAGACGGACGTTTATTTAAAGGAAAGAAAGTAAGCTTTTCGACTGCTGCAACTGAAGGATTGTTTACCAATATGAAGATTAGCTTTTTGCAAAAACGTAAAGTTGCCTACATCATTTCTGGTGTCTTGGTTGTATTGAGTTTAGCTTCTTTGTCCATTAATGGATTGAACCAAGGAGTTGATTTTGTTGGAGGGCGTTCATACACTGTTCGTTTTGACCAAGTAATGAACCCAACAGAGGTGGAAGCAAGCCTTATCGAAACATTTGGTAGTGCTGAAGCCAAAACCTATGGCGACGACAACCAATTGAAGATTACCACGAAGTATAAAATTGAAGAAGAAGGGTCGTCAATTGACCAAGAAATTTATACTAAACTATATGCTTCTCTTCAATCATTCTTGCCAGAAGGCCTCACTTTTGATGCCTTTGTTAACGGTGCTGAAGACAAAACGGTAGGGATCATGTCTTCGATCAAAGTAGGACCAACTATTGCCGATGATATCAAGAAGAACTCGTACCTAGCGGTTATTGGTTCGTTGATCGTCGTATTCCTATACATCTTATTGCGTTTTCGCAAATGGCAATTCTCCTTGGGAGCTGTTGCAGCTGTATTCCACGATGTCTTGATCGTATTAGGGATATTCTCACTGACCTATAGCTTTATGCCTTTTAATATGGAAATCAACCAAGCGTTTATTGCGGCAATCTTGACCGTAATTGGATATTCCTTGAATGATACTGTTGTAGTGTTTGACCGTATTCGTGAATACACCAACGATCACCCAAAATGGTCACTTAGCGAAAAAGTAAATGGTGCATTGAATTCTACGCTAAGTAGAACATTGAATACTTCATTAACCACCTTATTGGTGTTATTGGCCATCTTTATCTTTGGTGGAGAATCAATCAGAGGCTTTATGTTTGCCTTGATTGTAGGGGTGTTGGTAGGAACTTATTCCTCTGTCTTCATCGCAACACCAGTTATGTTTGATACACAAAATAAAGAGGAGGAAAATAACAACTAGTTGTCTTCTTCTTAATGCAAATAAAAAAATCCCGGCTGTGCTGGGATTTTTTATTAGACGGAACTTTAGTTTGCGAAGTAATGTGTGTAATTAGATAGAAGTATTCGCCATGTTTAATAAAAAGACCAACCTATTGAGGTGGTCTTTTGTTTTTAAACGAAATAGGTTGGTTAGAATTTGTAGCTCAGTGCTAAAGCATAATTTCTTCCTAATTGCCCCATTTGAGATGCTTCACTTGAATATAAAAACGCCCTCCAGCACTTGTACCATTACTATCATTAGTTACGTCTGGATATACATCAAATGCATTGATCGAGAAATTCCCGTCAAAGTCAGTTGTAGCTCCCGATGTTGTTCCTTTGATCACAATACTTGCTCCGGGTAGCGGGTTTCCCTCACTGTCTTGAACAGTCCCCCTAATTTGAGCACTTAGGGAGAAAAACCCTAGTGTAATTAATAAAATGGAAAGTTTTGTTTTCATGTTGAAATTTGAATTGATTAGTTATCTAATTTCATTCAAATTCTTTTTATTATTTACTTATTTCGATCGATACAAGAAAAACAAACGACCGATAGGGGGTATTTCCATAAAAATCAAGTTAAAATTACTTAGTATATTAATTTAACGAAATGAGGAACAAAGTTACCTTATCAGTTACACTTTGTGTTGCTTATAGTTCACAATGTGAGCAAGGTGATGCTGTGCATGCCAAGCATAGAAACAAACAACTTCTGCCAAGGGGAAATGCGCTGTTCTTTCTGGATGAAAATAAGCTTTATTAAATTCTTCGGGTTGGAGTAAGGAAAAAAAGTCAGTCCAGCGTTGGTGCACGCCTTCGATTATTTTTAAACTCCCCACTATATCGTTAGATAAGGCCTCCGGGCTTTTCTCCGCCCAATCTTGTTCTTGATAGTTCATGATAGTCGGTTTGTCTTCTAAATAAGCAAATTTACAGCGTATGTAGGATTGCATATGTGAGTCGGCTATATGATGGACCAACTGACTTATTTTCCAACCACCTGGACGGAAAGGACTATTAAGATCTTCCTCATTGCAATGCGAGAGTATGGTGGAGAGTTTTGTTGGAAATGCTTTGAGCACCCCAATAGCAGTTTGAATTTCTTCTACAGAAAATGTTTCTTTAGCTAGATAGCGTCCAATGGGGTACTGCCATTGCTCTAGTGTTGACTCCATATTAGACTTCTTTGGGTTTTTTCTTTGCATACATTACGATCAATCCTGCGATGACGAGAGGAATACTTAACCATTGTCCGGTGGAGAGGGCAGGCAAGGCTGTTTCGAAACCACCTTGACTTTCTTTCACAAATTCTACCAAGAAACGCACACTAAATAAAACAGCCATAAAGACGCCTAAAATAAATCCATCTTGGCGTTTAACCCCTTTTTGGTAGAGGTAGCGTAAAAAGAAAAACAGAAGTATGTAGGCAATGGCCTCGTATAATTGTGCCGGATGACGAGGTAGTAGCTCTCCACGATTGACAAAGACTACACCGAAATTATTTCCGGTATAATTCCCCACAATTTCTGAGTTAAAGAAATTACCAATACGAACAAATCCTGCCCCAAGGGTTAGGGGAATAATCATGCGATCCAAAATCCAAAGCAAGGGTTTGTAGGGATCGTTACGTTGATATAAAATAACGCCTAATAAAATTCCAATGGCAGCGCCGTGACTTGCCAATCCTCTAAAGCCAACAAAGGAATATCCTCCACCGGTATTGCTTGCAATGGGCAATAGTATTTCCAATAAATGGTTTTGATAATAGGCCCAATCATAAAAGAATACATGACCAAGTCGTGCACCAAGAAGGGTAGAAATTACAACGTAAAACAATAGGCTTTCTAGGGTGTCAGTAGGGACCTTTTCTTTTTCATAAATTTTTTTCAAAATAGATAAACCAAGTAGAAAGGCAAGGACAAACATTAGGCTGTAATAATGAACACCAAAGCTCCCTAGTTTAAAAAGAGTAGTACTTGGTTCCCATTGAATTTTGAGTAAGAACATGCGGTTAGGTTTTGTATAAAAGTATCGAAATTTTTTTAGAATAGGAAGTACTTAGGGTACTGGATCATATCCACCTTTGGTCCATGGATTACAACGTAAAATTCTAGTAATCGTTAACCAACTTCCTTTGAAAACGCCGTGTTTCTTTAAGGCCTCTACTCCATAATGGGAACAGCTGGGCGAATAACGACAAGTAGGTGGAAGTAAAGGTGAAATAAAACGCTGGTATCCTATAATCAGGAGTATAAAAATGGCTTGTAAAGGGTTTTTCATGGACTAAACTGAAAAGGTTGTCCCGTCTTTTCCGTCTTTGAGCTGAACTCCTAACGCAAGTAATTGATCGCGTATAGCGTCAGAAGTTGCAAAATCTTTATTGTCTCTAGCTTTTTTTCGGATGTCAATCAAAAGATTTACACTTCCTTCTAGAGCAGTGTTGATTTTGTTGTCGGTCTCTTCTTGATGTAAAACAAGACCTAGTACATCATTTATGAATACAGTCATCTTTGCTTGCAACTGACTTAGATCTGCTGTTGAGATTGTTTCAGTTTGGTTATTCACTGCATTGATGAATTTTACAGCATCGAACAATTGCGCAATCAGAAGAGGGCTGTTGAAGTCGTCATTCATTGCGGCATAACATTTTTTCTCCCAAGCTGTGATGTCAAAGTCTGAAGTGGCGGCTGTGCCCTCTAGTTTATGAAGTACCTCCATTCCGTTAGTCAAACGCTGGAAACCTTTTTCTGAGGCAAGTAATGCATCTTCACTCAAATCGACAATACTGCGATAATGGGCTTGCAGCAAGAAAAAGCGTGTAACGGCCGGAGAAAACGGTTTGGTGAAAATAGCATTCTGACCACTGAACATTTCATCGGGTAAAATATTATTGCCAGTGGACTTGGCCATTTTTTTTCCATTCAATGTAAGCATATTCGCATGCAGCCAGTAGTTCACAGGCGATTTCTTATTGATCGCTTCTGCTTGGGCAATTTCACACTCATGATGCGGGAATTTCAAGTCCATTCCTCCACCGTGTATGTCAAATTGTTCACCTAGGTATTTAGTGCTCATGGCAGTACATTCGAGGTGCCAACCGGGAAAACCATCACTCCATGGAGATGGCCAGCGCATGATGTGCTGTGGTTCTGCTTTTTTCCAAAGAGCAAAATCTTGTGGGTTTTTCTTGTCACTTTGCCCATCCAAGGAGCGTGTGTGGTGAATTAAATCTTCAATTTTTCGTCCACTTAACTTTCCATAAGTTTGGACTTCATTGAATTTGATGACATCAAAATAAACAGAACCATTGACTTCATAGGCGAAGCCAGCTTCCAAAATTCCTTTGATGATTTCAATCTGTTCAATAATATGGCCAGTAGCTGTAGGCTCTATACTTGGCGGGAGGTTATTGAATTTCTCTAGGGTTTGATGAAAGTCAACGGTATAACGCTGCACAACTTCCATGGGTTCCACTTTTTCAATTCGCGCTTTTTTGGCAATACGATCTTCCCCTTCGTCTGCATCGTTTTCCAAATGGCCTGCATCGGTGATATTACGTACATAGCGTACTTTGTATCCCAAGTGTTTTAGGTAACGAAAAATTAAATCAAACGACATAAAGGTTCGGCAATTCCCTAGGTGGACATTACTGTACACTGTTGGACCGCAAACATACATCCCTACATAGTCTATGGTGATGGGCGTAAAGATTTCTTTTTTACCGCTAAGCGAATTATATACCGAAAGAGAGGACATTAAAATTCAGTGTCTAGTTTTATATAATCAAGAAACTCACGTTTCTTTTCTAAGTCTTTAAATTGCCCGCCAAACTCTGCCGTGACAGTGCTGCTCGAAATGTCGCTAATTCCGCGAGCATTTACACACAGGTGTTTTGCGTCAATTACACAAGCAACATCTTTTGTGTTGAGCACTTTTTGAAGCTCTTCAACAACTTGAAGTGTCAGTCTTTCTTGTACTTGAGGGCGCTGCGCGTAGTACTGAACGATGCGATTCATTTTTGATAAGCCAACCACAGTTCCATTGGAGATATAAGCAACATGTGCTTTTCCAACTATGGGAAGTAAATGGTGTTCGCAAGTAGAGTAGAGGGTAATGTTTTTCTCTACCAATATTTCGCCGTATTTGTATTTATTGTCAAAGGTAGACGCCTTTGGTTTGTTGTCGGGATGTAGGCCACTGAAGGTTTCTTGCACAAACATTTTGGCCACTCGTTTCGGGGTGCCCTTTAGACTGTCATCCGTAAGGTCCATACCTAGGGTTTGGAGAATCTCTCCAACCTTTTCTTCAATGATATCAATCTTCTCTTGATTCGACAATAGAAAAGCATCCTCGCGCAAAGGGGTTTGGGCACTTCCGCCAATATGGTCTTCACCGTACTGATCTTCTTCTGTTATAGTTGTTTTTCCGATTTTCATAGACAAAAATGTCCTGCAAAGATAGAGAAAACATCATGAATTAGGAAGGAGAAAAGCGGGATTATAGTTTAACGCGGTAGGTAATTCTGAGGTTGCGATTTTCGCGGTCCAAAAGAACTGTGTCGGTTAACCCTTGAGAAAACAGGGGGCGCTCGTTCGCAAAGCTTTGCATTTGCAAACTTAAGTCTAGGGTACTCGCACCAAAGCTATAGCCAAAGCCAGCGCTTACCAAAGTTCTGCTATTGTTGAAACCTGCTTGAGAAGCGTCTTCAGACACATAACCCGCACGTAAACTTAGGAAAGGAGTTATGCGATATTCTCCGCCAATTTGTAGGGTTTTAGTAGGTGCAAATTCGTTTTCGATTAGCTTGTTTAGTGCGTCAAAGGAGTCAATTAGATCAAAATCAATAGAACGGAAGGTCGCTTTGGATAAATTTTTCTGTGAATAGTCAACACTTATGAGTCCTTTGTCTCCTATGATATAGGAAAAACTTCCGCGAACACTTCCTGGACTGTTGAATCGATATTCTGGAAAGATGATATCGATTCCTGGATCTAGGCGAACAGGAATATTTCCCTCTTGAGTTGATGCTTCACTGTTTAAAAATTGATAGGCTCTGTCGGTTAATCGGTAATAGGTTGGACTGTTTAGGCTAAGCCCCAGACGTACTTTTGGGTTGATTTTATAAATCATTCCAAGCTGGAAGGAACCACCAGATCCGTTGGTATTCAGTGCATTGTTGAAGTGTAAGGATTGTAGGCCAGATGAGCTACTGTAGCCACTTTCTCTAAAATCTGCAATCTCACTGTAGCTAACCGCATAAGAATTAATGTTCAATCCAACATAAAAGCGATCTTGAAAAGAGCTACTTAGGTTGAAGGTGTATTTTCGTGTATGCCCTGAGGCTGTATGGTTGTATTTTTGAGTATACCCATTTGTTCCTGGTCGTGCATTGGAGGCATAACGATTAATATCTGGGTTTAACGAATCATCAGATCCCTCTAAAGGAATGGGATTCAATACATAACCTTCGTAGCCAAAAAGTGCTTGTTGGGCAGAATAGCCAAGTTCTGGTGCTTCTCCTATGGCTAAATAGGCGTCATTAAATTCTTCATCATCAAGCTGAGAAATTTGATCTAAATACCTTCCTTGTGCATGGAACAAAAAATACTGGTCTATTCCATTTTGTGGATTGGTTCCTTGAACGGCTAAAGAACTGTCAAAATCATTTATTTTGTTGTAAGAAAAACCAAACGCTACTTTCGACCAACCACTGCCAGTTGTTTCATTCAAGAGTAAAATAACGCCCAGTTGACCAGTATTCAAACTAATGTTGGTGTCTTTTCCTCTTCCTTCAAAATAGCTAGAGTTATTGGTGAGTTGACGAGAATCCAATGTAATTCCAGCCTCAGAAAAGGCAAAAATAGAAGAGCCTGCAGGATTGATTTCCATGGCACTAAAGTCTCCTCCAACAGCACCAAAAGCACCTCCCATGGCGGTAAAGCGAGCGCTTCCATTCAAAGAAGTTTGGCTGTAGCGGAGAACGTCCGAAAGGTTTTGTGCGTTCATTTGAGTGCATATTACGAGCGCTAAAGAGAGAAGTGTCTTCTTCATGTATATCAAATAATTAATGTGATAAAATTATTGTCTTCTACTGGATGAACTTCGTCCAGATGAACTTCTGCTGGAAGAACTTCTAACGGAAGATGAGCTTCGCGAGGAAGATGATCGAGGGCTAGAACTTCTACTCGAAGAACTTGTGTTGGTTCTTTTGGGAGCGGTGTACGTATTGTTTGATTCATTGCTTCGTCTCGAACTTGGAGATGACTTTCCTTGAACAGAAGAAGTATTGGAATAGTTTTGATTGTTTTGACGAGAAATAGCGCGCCTTGCTTGCACAGGATCCCGGATAACGTCAACATTATAGCCCCGTGTTTGATAGCTGCGAATAACTCGATCTATATAGGCTGAGTTGGTTTCATTGTTGGACTTCAGTTGGGAACTTCTTCTTGCTTGGGTCGCCCTTCTTCCTGTTTGCACAAGATTGGGAACAGAAGTAGTTGCTTGTCGGCCGATAGTGGTTTGGGCGGAATTGTTTTGCGCAACGGTACTAGAACGCGAATTACTGGAGGCTGTAGCTTGCGTTCCTTGGGCAGGAGCGATATTCAAGCGACGTACCCCAGCTCGAGAGGAAGCTTGTCCTCGATAGGTTGAACTGTAGGCTCGACTGCGTTTACGATTGTTGTAGGCAATTCTATTGTTTCGATTATTTACCCTGTAGTACGGATTACGATAGAAAGAACCATATCCGCCATAAAAGGGATTGTTGTAAAAAGATCCGTAGCCTCGATAAAAACCACCATAGGGTGAATAATAGGGATTGTAAAATCCTCCACCAAAACGGTTGAAATAATTAGGATTGTTGAAGCGATAAGGCCAGTTCCAAGGGGCTGGGTAGGGATCGTAAAAGCCACCGTAGCCAAAATTATTACCGAAACCAAATCCACCAAATCCACCAAATCCAAAATTAGGACTGTTGTCTACAAATACAATTTGTGTAGTATTATTTCCGCCACCCCATTGAGGTTGTGATTGGTAGTTGGTGTCTTTTTGTTGAGTTAAAGAATCAATTTGCGTGAGGGCAACATTATCTTCTTGGGTATCCCATTGATATTCCTTTGCTTTTTCATCGAAGTACTGCGAGTAACTATTGGTGGTTGCTGTTGTTGAGGGCTGTTCTGCTTGTCTGCGAATAACTACTACATCACGATTTCCATAAATTCCGTCACTGTAATAGGATGAATTTTGATAACTGCCACAACCAATAAGCGAAAAGAATCCTAGAATGAATCCGCTAACTTGTAATAAATTGAATTTTGTATACCGCATAACTCTACATTTTTTGCTTGTAAGCGATTGAAATTAACTAATTTTACCCCACTTACTTATCTACATCGAAGATAGTCAAAATTTGTGCCAAACATATGTCAAAGAAATTAACAAAACGTTCAGAAGATTATTCAAAGTGGTATAACGAGCTTGTGGTTCGTGCCGATTTAGCCGAAAACTCTGCTGTTCGCGGTTGTATGATCATTAAGCCCTATGGTTTTGCCATTTGGGAAAAAATGAAAGAAGAACTCGATAAAAAATTTAAAGCCACGGGTCACCAAAATGCTTACTTCCCTTTATTTGTTCCAAAAAGCCTTTTTGAGGCTGAAGAGAAGAATGCAGAGGGTTTTGCTAAAGAGTGTGCCGTTGTAACGCATTACCGCCTAAAAAACAATCCTGATGAACCTGGCAAGCTCATGGTTGATCCCGAAGCCAAGCTCGAAGAAGAATTGGTTGTTCGTCCCACCAGCGAGGCGATTATTTGGAACACTTATAAGAACTGGATCCAGTCCTACCGCGACCTACCTATTTTGATCAATCAATGGGCCAATGTGGTACGATGGGAAATGCGTACGCGTTTATTTTTACGTACGGCAGAGTTTTTATGGCAAGAAGGGCATACAGCCCATGCCACTAAGCAAGAAGCGCTAGACGAAACTTCATTGATCAATAACTTGTACGCTGATTTTGCTGAAAACTTCATGGCAATTCCTGTGATTAAAGGAGTAAAATCGGAAAGCGAACGCTTTGCTGGTGCGGTAGACACCCACTGTATTGAAACCTTAATGCAAGATGGAAAAGCGCTTCAGGCCGGAACTTCTCACTTTTTAGGGCAGAACTTCGCCAAAGCTTTTGATGTAAAATACGCTACTTCTGAAGGTGGTTTAGAGCATGTTTGGGCCACCTCGTGGGGTGTGTCTACGCGTTTAATGGGGGCACTAATCATGACCCATAGCGACGACAATGGATTGGTGTTACCCCCCAATTTAGCACCCATTCAAGTTGTGATTGTGCCAATTTACAAAGGGGCCGAACAGCTGGCAGAGATTGCAGCAGTTGCCACGTCTATTAAACAGAATCTTGAAGACAAAGGAGTATCAGTTAAATTTGATGATCGTGATAATATAAAACCAGGATTTAAATTCAATGATTACGAATTAAAAGGAGTGCCCTTACGGATTGCCATTGGACCAAAAGATTTGGAGAAAAACCAAGTAGAATTAGCGAGAAGAGACACTCTAGATAAAACCTATGTTCCTCAGACAGAATTAGTCGATCTAATTCCTGGCCTTTTGGAAGTAATGCAAGATGAATTGTACCAAAAAGCAAAATCATACCGAGATACTCATATTACAGAAGTTGACTCTTTTGATGAATTCAAAGAGGTCTTGACAAACAAAGGAGGCTTTATATCTGCCCACTGGGATGGCACAGCTGCCTCAGAGGAAGCGATTAAGAAAGCAACTAAGGCAACCATTCGTTGTATTCCTTATGCTGTAAAAGAAGAGCAGGGGAAGTGTGTTTTCTCAGGAAACAACTCGCCTAACCGAGTGCTTTTTGCCAAGGCTTATTAGGGTTTTTTCACCCAAAAGAGAAGTGCAAGAAAAAAAAGCATTTTTTATTGCAAATGCGTTGCAAGTTTAAGGAAGATGTTTTAGATTTGCAACCATAAAATTTTGGCCCGTTCGTCTATCGGTTAGGACGCCAGGTTTTCATCCTGGTAAGAGGGGTTCGATTCCCCTACGGGCTACTAATATATATTTAGATGGCAAATCATAAATCGGCATTAAAAAGAATTCGTTCAAACGACAAAAAACGTTTACGCAATCGTTTTCAACACAAAACAACTCGTAACGCAGTTCGACGTTTACGAGAATTGACAGATAAGAAGGAAGCTACTGCGGCCTTACCGTCTGTAATTTCTATGTTAGACAAACTAGCAAAGAAAAACATCATTCATGCAAACAAAGCAGCCAACTTAAAATCTAAGTTGACCAAGCAAATTGCTGGCCTATAATTGCAAGATTAGACTTTTTAAAAAAGCTTTCCTTTTGGAGAGCTTTTTTTTTGACCGATCGTGAATGCTAGACTTTCAATACAATGAGCCATTCCTTGTGTCTCAATTAAGTATTTAAGACTGAAGAGCCGCCTCTTTTTTGTCTGTTCAAGCTTAGCCACTCTTTTATGGTTTAATGAGATCTATAAAAGTATACCAAAAAAAAGCATTCCTTTTGGAGGGCTTTTTTTTGCTTAAAAGCAAGGTTTCTAGGTGTTCATAGAAATTAAAAATTCTTCGTTATTAGCCGTTTTCTTGAAACGGTCATTGATAAATTCCATAGCTTCTACTGGATTCATGTCAGCAAGGTACTTACGCATGATCCACATGCGATGTACGGTGTTTTCATCCAATAAGATATCATCACGTCGTGTGCTGGAAGAAATCAAGTCTATGGCCGGGAAAATGCGTCTGTTGGAGATCTTGCGATCTAGTTGTAATTCCATATTACCTGTACCTTTAAACTCTTCAAAGATTACTTCATCCATTTTAGAGCCTGTTTCTGTCAGTGCAGTAGCAATGATGGATAAAGATCCTCCATTTTCAATGTTTCGTGCTGCTCCAAAGAAGCGCTTAGGTTTGTGTAAGGCGTTGGCATCTACACCACCACTTAAAATTTTACCAGAAGCGGGCTGGACAGTATTGTAGGCACGTGCTAAGCGCGTAATAGAATCGAGTAGAATAACCACATCGTGTCCACATTCAACCATTCGCTTGGCTTTTTCCAAGACAATGTTGGCTACCTTAACGTGTCTGTCGGCAGGTTCGTCAAAAGTAGAGGCAACAACTTCTCCGCGAACATTACGTTGCATGTCTGTAACTTCTTCAGGGCGTTCATCAATCAATAAAATGATTTGATAAACCTCAGGGTGATTTGCGGCGATGGCATTGGCAATGTCTTTTAACAACATTGTCTTCCCTGTTTTTGGTTGGGAAACAATCATTCCACGTTGTCCTTTCCCAATGGGGGAGAACAGGTCGATGATACGTGTGGAGATAGTACTCTGTTTTTCTGCAAGATTAAATTTCTCTTGCGGGAAGAGAGGCGTTAAGTGTTCAAAGGCAACACGATCTCGAACCACTTTTGGGTCTTGACCATTGATGCGATTCACCTTAATTAAGGGGAAATATTTCTCTCCTTCTTTTGGTGGGCGTACGGTTCCAAGAACGGTATCTCCAGTTTTTAAACCAAAGAGACGTATTTGAGACTGCGATACATAAACATCATCTGGAGACGATAGGTAATGGTAGTCAGAAGAACGCAAGAATCCATAACCCTCTGGCATGATTTCCAAAACACCTTCAGAGTCAATAATACCATCAAATTCATAATCGGGTTCACGGTAACGATTGCGATTGTCCTTGTTGTGGTTCACCTCGTTTTTATTGCCGTTGTGGCGATTGTGCTTGTCCTTATTTTGATTCTGTTGGTTGTTGTTCTTTTGATTGTTTTTATGATGGGGCTGACGCTCCTTCGTATTGGCTTGTTCAGTTTTATTCTCCTCTTTCTTTTGAGCAGACTTTTTGAATTCGCGTTTTTGTTGTGGTTTACTTTCCTCTTTATTCGCGTTTTGAGAAGTGTTCTGTCGGGCTTGTTTGGGCGCTGCTGCTTTTTTCTCAGGACGCGGTGCTCGTTTTACTTCTTTTTTTTCTTCTACATCAGCAGTTTTTTCTGCTTCAGGAGGATTGGCTGAAACAAAGTCAATGATTTGATAAATCAGTTCTTGCTTTTTTAAGGCTGAAGTACGTTTTAATCCAAGTTTTTTAGCGATTTCTTGTAAATCGGGTAATTTTTTTTCCTTTAGCGTTGAAATGTCGTACATATGTAATGATCTCAGAAAGAGGTTGAATAAAATGTTTTTTTTGAATAGGTATTTTGCACGGTATGAAGTGTCGCGCTCCACAATATTACGAAAAAAACAAATAGAGCTTGCCGAAAACACTTATTTTTGACAAAAAAAGATGCTACAGCGTATACAATCTATCTATCTTTTCTTATATGCCATTCTAGCGGCATTATGTTTTTGGACGTTTCCAAGTATAAATGAGGGTATGAATGCGATAAATGAAGTGCGTTATATTCCTCTTGGATTGAGCCTTTTAGTATTCCTCAGTATATTTTTATTTACCAAACGAAAAATTCAACTTCGACTCATACAGCTTGTGTTTGCCGCCCACAGTATTTTTGCCGTATGCTATGTGTATGGTATTGGTTTTATCAAGATGATCGAAAAAATTCACCTTTCCTCAGGAATATTTTTTGTTTTGGGTCTTCTGTTCTTAGGTTTAGCCCATGGAGCGATCAAAAAAGATGAAGCCTTAATTCGCTCAATCGACCGTTTGCGCTAATCCCTTACCACGTAAACCGAGTTCGATTACTTCCATGTTTTGAAGCTTTCCTTTCTCGATCTCAAAACGAAGCATGGTTCTTATTTGATGAAATCCGTGTATGCCTGCTGCGCCGGGATTCAAATGCATCAACTGGCGATTCTTTATATACATCACTTTTAAAATGTGTGAATGACCGCAGATAAAGACAGTGGGTTGCTGTTTGTCGAGTAGGGCACGAACCCGTGGTGTATATCTCCCTGCAGGACCGCCAATGTGAGTCATTACAATAAGCGCACCTTCGCAAACAAAACTTTTGTTTTCGGGGAAACTTACCCTAGCCTCATTTCCATCGATATTACCATAGACAGCACGCAGGGGTTTTAAGTTAACGAGGGTGTCGGTAACTCCAAGTTGACCAATGTCTCCGGCATGCCAAACTTCATCAGCGCTTTTTGCATAGCTTAAAATACGCTCGTCAATATGACCATGGGTATCTGAGAGAAGAAGTATTTTTTTCAATTGTTGTATCTTTATACACCTTAATCTTTGCCATGCAATATACTGCAAATAATCCCTATTGTGCAGATTATACAAGACGGTGGAACTCGTTATTGTTTAGTAATATCTATTGTTTAGACGGTTATTCTAATATTACCTTGATAAATTTAATCTTTTGACTTGTTTGGGGAGGGTTCAGTCTTTTATGAAAGCGAAGCTATACGGTTGAAATTCACAAAGAGTCATTGGTTGCGGGGTTTTTATCAGGAGTAAAAAAAATTTAGCTCAAAAGGTAAAAAGAAATCGAATCTCATATATAATTAGTAGGGCAAGTAGCTAGTTTCTAATATCTTTGCAGTGTGCGATATTTTCTCTCCTTAGCGTATAATGGAACTCCCTTTCATGGCTGGCAACGCCAACCCAATGCGAGTAGTGTACAAGAAACCTTGGAGGAGGCTTTGTCTACTTTGTTAGGACAACCTATTGCCATTATGGGAGCGGGCCGCACCGACACAGGCGTGCATGCCAAACAGATGGTGACGCATTTCGATGTAGATATTGATACTGAAACTGAAAAGAACCTCGTGCATATGCTCAATCGCTATTTGAATGAAAATATTGTCATACACTCCTTCCATCCAGTGAAAGAGGAGGCTCATGCGCGCTTTGATGCAACGCATCGCACTTATGAATACCATATCGCTTTCCAAAAGAATCCTTTTAAGCACAACGCCCACCACATTCTTCACACTCCACCCGATATTGCTCTGATGAATGAGGCAGCAAATTACTTATTGCAGCAAAGTGATTTTAAAGCCTTTTCCAAAACCCACACGGATGTGAAAACATTTTTATGCGATATATCCTTTGCACATTGGGTATCAACAGAAGATGGCGCTATCTTTACCATCACCGCCAATCGGTTTTTGCGTAACATGGTTCGTGCTATTGTGGGAACTTTGTTGGACGTGGGAACTAAAAAAATAGCCGTGGACGAAATCAATCGTATTATAGAAAGCAGGGATAGAGGGCAAGCAGGATTTTCCGTTCCCGCCTGTGGTTTGTATTTAACTGAAATTAACTACCCATCCGAGGTATACTTATAAATGAATAAAGAAAAATCAAGCTTATTTGATCGTGCTCTTTTTGGCAAAATAATTGCGTTTTCAAAACCTTACAAACGTTATTACTACCTCGTTATGGCAGCAGCCATATTATTGTCTGCATTTTCTACGCTTACGCCGTATTTGCTCAAAATTGCTGTTGATGACTATATCACACCGCGTTTGTATGAAGGCTTATTGCTGTTCATCTGTATTATGCTTGGAACACTGCTGTTGGAAGTTTTTTTTCAATATATTTTCGTTTATTATGCCAACTGGCTGGGGCAAATGATCGTTAAAGATTTGCGTACAACTCTCTTTAAAAAGCTCATTCACTTTAAAATGGCCTATTTTGACACCTCTGCTGTTGGCCGTTTGGTCACCAGGTCTGTAAATGATATCGAAACCATTGCCAGTATTTTTAGCCAAGGTCTGTTCATGATCATTGCTGATTTTCTCAAAATGGGATTGGTCATCGTCATCATGTTGTCGATCAATTGGGAATTGTCTCTCATTGTGTTTTCTGTTCTTCCAATCATTGTCTATGCAACCCGCGTTTTTCAACGCTCTATGAAGAAAGCATTCGAAGATGTTCGCAAGGAAATTGCCAACCTCAATACCTTTGTGCAAGAACGTATTAGCGGAATGAAAATAGTGCAGTTGTTTGGACGCGAAGCAATAGAACAAAACACTTTTGAAGCCATCAATGGACGTCATAAAAACGCATGGTTGAAAACGGTTTGGTTCAACTCGATCTTTTTTCCAGTGGCAGAAATCTCTACTTCAGTCACCATCGGTCTGTTGGTGTGGTATGGAGGTTTTCGTTCTTTGAGTGGGGTAACCATTTCGTTGGGAACCTTATTTTTATTTATTCAACTAGCACAAATGCTCTTTCGTCCACTACGTCAATTGGCCGATAAGTTCAACACGCTTCAAATGGGAATGGTAGCAGCAGAGCGTGTTTTCGCCATTTTATCTACAGAAAGCGCCATCGAGAATACTGGAAAACACACTCCCAAGTTAGTGAATGGGCAAATTTCGTTAGAGAACTTGCATTTTTCCTATCTATCCAACGAAGAGGTGTTGAAGGGGATATCGTTAGTAGTAGAGCCTGGAGAAACCGTTGCCATTGTTGGGGCTACTGGTGCAGGAAAATCTACTTTAATCAATTTGATTTCACGTTTTTATGAATTCGATAAAGGCGACATAAAAATTGATGGTATCTCTATTCGTGACTATGAACTGTCCAATTTACGGCGTCAGGTTGCGCTAGTCATGCAAGATGTTTTTTTGTTTGCGGATTCCATCATGAACAATATTACTCTTTTTGATCCCAATATTTCCAGAAAGGATGTCATTGATGCGGCAAAGAAAATAGGCGTGCATTCTTTCATTGAATCGCTGCCCAACGGTTATGATTATAATGTCCAAGAAAGAGGGGTAATGCTTTCTTCTGGCCAACGTCAGCTGATCGCATTTTTACGAGCTTATCTTTCTTCTCCTTCCATTTTGGTTTTAGACGAGGCGACATCTTCTGTAGACTCTTTTTCAGAAGAATTGATTCAACAGGCGACAGAACAAATAACCAAAGGGAAAACGTCAATCATTATTGCACACCGTTTGGCCACCATCAAGAAAGCCAATAGAATTGTGGTCATGGACCAAGGGAAAATTATTGAGGTTGGATCACACAAAGAATTAATTGAAAAAGAAGGGGGTGCCTACCAGAAATTACATCAACTTCAATTTAATCAAGAGGAGTTCGCCTAGAGCGATAAATCCTCAGAGAGGCTTCGTTTTAATTTTTCACCAGAAGTAAAGGTTTCTAAACGACCATCTTTGATGTAAACGATTTCACCTCTTTGTTCTGAGATAACGACCACCAGAGCATCTGTCTTTTCAGAGATGCCCGCACCAGCCCGGTGTCGAAGCCCAAAATGATTTGGAATAGTTGTAGATTCAGAAACGGGAAGAACCACGCGTGTTGCTGTAATGGTGTTTTCTTTTATAATAATGGCCCCATCATGTAGTGGACTGTTTTTATAAAAAATACTTTCTAGTATTTGTGGACTCAATCTAATCGAGGTACTGTCTCCAGTGCTTTTGACAAAATCTAAGCTATTACTTCGTTCAAGAACAATGATTGCTCCGGTTTTTTCCTTGGCCATGTTTTCACAGGCACTAACAAATAGGGACAAGTCCAACTGAACGTTTTTTGCATCGTCTTGGTTCAGGAAGTTAAAATAACGAATCAAACTCTTCCTGCTGGTGTAATTGGTTGACCCCAGAAGAAGTAAAAACTTTCTAATTTCCTGTTGAAAAACCACAATCAATGCAAAGAATCCAACACTAATAAAGTTCCCCAATACGTTACTCAATACATTCATGTTTAGGGTAACGGTGAGTTGATACATAAAGTAAATAATCACAATTCCTAAGAATATATTGATGGCAACAGTACCACGAACAAGTTTGTATAAATAGAAAAGGAGTAGTGCGACCAAAACGATATCAATGGCATCGACAAAATTGAATTCAAGAAAACTAAAGTTTTTCACAGGGTTCCTTTTTTGTAAAATTAGAAAAAACTATTGGAGTTGCTTCAATAGAGTCACACATTCTTTGGCTTCCTTAACATCATGTACGCGTAATAGTTGTGCTTTTTTAAGCAAGGCTACAGTGTGAAGCACGGTACTCCCGTTAAGGGCATCTGCGGCACTATTCGCCAAGGTTTTATAGATCATCGATTTTCTAGACACACCAGCCAAAACGGGACAATTGAATTGTTGAAAGCGATCAAATTGTTTGAGTAGACTAAAGTTATGAGCTGTTGTTTTACCAAAACCAAATCCTGGATCAAGAATCACATCCTGTATTCCTGCGGCTTGACAGTCGCTAATTTTTGATGAAAAAAAATGCATCATTTCAGTAAACAAGTCACTGTAAGTAGGGTTGTCCTGCATGGTTTTGGGTTTCCCTTGCATGTGCATGGCAATGTATGGAACATGAAATTGCCCAACTACCTTGAGCATTACTTCGTCAAGATTGCCGGCTGAAATGTCGTTGATCATTGCTGCGCCTCGATCAAGACATTCTTTAGCAACTTTTGAACGAAAGGTGTCTATGGAAAAGAGGGCATTAGGGAAGGTTTTTTTTAGTGTTTCTAAAACAGGGATGAGACGTTTGAGTTCTTCTTTTTCGCTAACTTCTTTTGCGCCAGGACGCGAACTATATGCCCCTAGGTCAATAAAATCGGCTCCCTCTTCCAAGAGTTTCTCACATTGTTTTTGTGCTTTTGTAGTTTCTTGAAAGTTTCCTCCATCATAAAACGAATCTGGTGTTAGGTTTAAAATCCCTAAAATTTTAGGGGAAGCTAAATCAATTAGACTTCCGTTGCAGTTTATGGTCATACGCGTTAACTTCTATGAATAACTTTTGTCATTCGAATTTGATGGACTTAAATAATTCCCCGAAATTTACGCAAATTTACAGCCAAGATGATTCCAACTGAAACCCATTATCAACAAATTACTGATGCCTGTCGGACTTTATTTATTAAAAAGATGAAGGATTACGGGGTGGCATGGCGAATTTTGCGGTTACCCTCTTTAACCGATCAAATCTTTATTAAAGCGCAACGCATCCGAAGTATCCAGCAGTTGGAGGAACAAAAAGTGGCCGAAGGACAACAGAGTGAGTTTATTGGGATTGTTAATTACTGTATCATGGCCTTGATTCAGCTAGAAAAAGGAGTGTCAGAACAACCCGATCTGGACGATCAGGAAACAATTGCCTTGTATGACAAGCACCGTAAAATATCCCAAGATTTAATGTTGGCCAAGAACCATGACTATGGCGAGGCTTGGCGTGATATGCGGGTCAGCTCTTTAACTGATTTAATCCTGCAAAAACTTTTACGCGTAAAGCAAATCGAGGATAATCAAGGCAAAACATTGGTAAGTGAAGGCATTGATGCCAATTACCAAGACATGATCAATTATGCTGTTTTTGCTCTAATTCACTTGGATCAATAGAAATGATTCGACTCTTCCTAGAAAAAATATTGAGTGGCCTTTTGACCCTAGTTGGGGTAGCTACTTTGATCTTTTTCTTGTTCAATGTCATGGGCGATCCTACTCAAATGATGGTCGATCAAAACGCTACCCAAAGTCAAGTAAAAAAAATTCAACAGAAATATGGGTTTGACTTGCCTGGCTACCAACAGTTTTTGTACTATTTAAACGATCTCTCTCCGGTGTCGATCCACAGTTCAGAAAAAAAAGATTTTTCTGGATATAGTCAAGACAAATACGGCGGATTTTCTGTGCAACTAGGCACAACAGTCCTTGCTTTAAAATGGCCTTATTTGCGCAGTTCTTATCAGCGTCAAGGCAAAAGAGTGACTACAATCATTCGTGAAACACTCCCCAATACTTTTCTGTTAGCGGTCACATCCATCGGACTTGCCATAGTGTTAGGGATGATTTTGGGGGTGATTGCCGGCTATTACAAAGGTTCTGCTACCGATAAACTTCTGGTTTTATTGAGTACTTTTGGCATGAGTGTTCCTTCTTTCTTTAGTGCTATTTTATTTTCATGGATTTTTGGCCATGTATTGGCCGACTATACTGGTCTAAATATGACTGGGAGCCTCAATGAAATCGATGATTTTGGTGAAGTACAGCAACTACAGCTACAGAATTTAATTTTGCCTGCCGTGGTATTGGGAATTCGCCCAATCGCTGTGATTGTGCAATTGGTACGTTCAGGAATTATAGATGTGATGACACAAGAGTACATTAAAACTGCTTTTGCTAAAGGTTTGAGTCCCTTTCAAGCTGTTTACCGTCATGCCATCAAGAACACCATGAATCCAGTCATAACAGTCATTTCTGGTTGGTTCGCTTCCATGTTGGCAGGGGCTGTTTTTGTAGAGTATATTTTTGGTTGGCGTGGACTTGGAAAAGAAATCGTCACTGCCTTAACCACGCTCGATATTCCTGTGGTTATGGGAGCAGTACTGGTCATAGCTAGTTTATTTACACTAATCAACATCTTAGTTGATTTTTTATATATGTATATTGATCCTAAAGCAAACCCTTTTAATTAAACAAAATGAGAAAAAAAATCGTTGCCGGTAACTGGAAACTAAACAACAATCAACAAGAGACAACTGCCTTTATTTCTGCCCTAAAGGCGAAGGGGAGTTTTAATGGTGTTGAGGTTAAAATAGCCCCAACCTCTATTCATTTAGCGCAGGCTGTGACTGAACTTAGTGATTCAGCTATTGAGGTTATTGGGCAAAACATGCATCAAGCGAACAACGGAGCATATACGGGTGAGATTTCAGCAGGAATGCTGCAAAGTGTGGGGGTCAATTCTGTGATTCTTGGTCACTCAGAGCGACGTGCTTATTTCAATGAAACTGACGAAGCTCTGGCTGAAAAGGTGAAGACGGCAGTAGCCCACGATATGGAAGTTGTTTTTTGTTTTGGTGAAGAATTAGAAGATCGCAAAACCGGTAATCATTTTGCGGTGGTTGAAGGCCAATTGCGCAAAGCACTATTTGATCTTAATCCGTCCGATTGGAAATACATTGTGTTGGCCTACGAACCTGTGTGGGCAATTGGAACTGGTGAAACAGCTTCCCCTGAACAAGCACAATTGATGCATGC
>Ga0115572_10000874_pt1 | contig 24883 bp, 26 predicted proteins | sample COGITO_mtgs_1206_FD_88681 | JGI IMG/M metagenome (GOLD analysis project Ga0115572, IMG submission 88681) | Pelagic marine microbial communities from North Sea - COGITO_mtgs_120607 | ecosystem: Environmental > Aquatic > Marine > Epipelagic | place: Germany:Helgoland, sampling site Kabeltonne... | reverse complement strand
TAAAAGGCATACGGCGACGTTTTATCGGCATCGAGCCAAATCGTGCCCGATTCGGTCTTACCAAACTTGGTGCCGTCCGATTTTGTGACCAGGGGTAGCGTCAGTCCAAATACCTGTGCGCTATGTAAGCGACGGGTCAGATCGATCCCCCCAGTAATATTTCCCCATTGGTCCGAGCCACCAATCTGCAAACCACACCCATGCTGGCGGTACAGTTCTGCAAAGTCTAAAGACTGCAAAATCATGTAGCTGAACTCGGTAAAACTGATCCCCGCACCCTCTCGATCGAGACGCTGGCGCACCGACTCTTTACCGATCATGTTGTTCACAGAAAAGTGCTTGCCCACGTCGCGCAGAAAACCCAAAACATCCAGGCCCTGGGTCCAGTCGAGATTATTGGCGACCAGCGCCGCGTTGGGCCCCTCAAAATCAATAAACTGGCTCACCTGTTGACGGAGCTTATCAACCCAGCCAGCGACCACTTCTGGTGTATTCAGCTGACGTTCAGATGCTTTAAAGCTGGGGTCACCGATCAGTCCTGTTGCGCCCCCCACTAGCGCAATCGGTCGATGCCCAGAGGCTTGAAACCGCCGCAACACCAACAGGGGAACGAGAGAACCAATGTGCAAGCTATCGGCAGTCGGATCAAAACCGCAATACAGGGTGCGTGGCTCGGCCGCCAGCCACTGCTCAATGGCATCTTCTCCAGCCACCTGAAAAATGAGGCCTCGTGCCCGAAGCTCGGCTAATACATCACTGGACATGGTGATATCGGTCTTCTCTGTTGTGGCGCAAAAAACATGGCGCGAAAGGGTGATATGCCCGCAAAAATGGGATGACCGGAGTATCCCATAATTGAGCGCGAATAGGGCCTGCAGCAATGTGGGCTGTCTATTATGGGTAGGGTATCCGAATTGGGGCAATGCCCGTATATACTACCCACTTCGTGATCGCAACGACGGCGCCCATGTCACGCAAACCTGCCCCTAAGGGCGCTACACCGCTGGTACTCCGCAAACAGATGATGGCTCGGCGGCCGCTCATCTGGGTGGGCGCGGTAGGCGCGTTGTTACTCATTATGGGGCTGACATTATCGGGTACGCCAGAGTTGCCCACCCGCAACGACGATGCGTTACTGCCTGCGACACCACTCGACACCAAGTCGGTGCACACGCCCACGCTCGATACAGTGCCGGTGACAGCACCCGCGCCACCGACACCGCCGTGGCAGGACTTTACGGCGCGTGAAGGCGATAACCTCAGTCTCATTTTTGCCAGAGCGGGCTTTACCGATACTGACTTGTATCGTGTGGCACAGGCGAACGAGTCCACGTCGCTGCGCCGCATTTATCCTGGAGAGACCATCGGCTTTCAAACCGATACCGACGGTGCGCTGCTAGCCTTGCGACATGTTCAATCGCCACTCCTGACAACCCTGTATGAGCGCCAGCCGACGGGTTACACCGCTCGACGTGTCACCCGCACGCCAGATCGTATCGCTCGCGATGTCTCGCTGACGATCGATAGTTCTTTATTTCTTGCCGGTATCGATGCAGGACTCAGTGATGCCATGATTATGGCTCTCGCGGGGATTTTCGGCGGCGTTATCGATTTTGTACTCGATCCCCGACAAGGGGATACGATCCATGTGCTTTATGAGGAATTAATGCTCGACGGTGAGCGGTTCGATGACGGACCGATATTGGCCGCTAGTTTCACCAACCAAGGTGACACTTTTGAAGCGTATCGCTATACCGACACTGAGGGCGATACGAGCTACTACAACGAGCTTGGCGTGAGCATGCGCAAAGCATTTTTACGCGCGCCACTGGATTTCACACGCGTCAGCTCTAACTTCAACCCCAATCGATTGCACCCCATCTACAAAACCCAACGACCTCATCGTGGCACTGACTATGCGGCCTCTCGTGGCACTCCCGTTTACGCGGCGGGCGACGGACGCGTCGTTGAGGCGGGCTATACCCGACCCAATGGCAATTATGTTTTTATTCAACATGGCGAGCAATTTGAGACGCACTACTTGCACCTGCATCGACTGCAGGTAAAACAGGGAGCCCGCGTTAAGCAAGGGGAAGTGATTGGCACCGTTGGCTCCACCGGTGCCGCCACCGGACCGCATTTACACTACGAGTTTCTCGTCAACGGCGTGCACCGCAATCCCCGCACGGTGCATAAAATATTGCCCAAGGCCCGTTCCCTATCAGATGCCGCCCTGCCGCATTATCTGGCATCAATCCGCCAACCGACGCAGCAGCTTGCCAGCCTTCGCGACGCACAGCAGTTGGCCCGGATCGAATGACCGAGTCGCTGTTTATCGGATTGATGTCAGGCACCAGCGCCGATGGTATCGATGCCGTACTCACCGCACATGACGGACAAAGGATTAAGGTGATAGCGAGCGACCACCAACCGCTGGCACCGTCACTGCGGCATGACATTCTGGCCTTTCGGCAATCCGGCGATGATGAACTGCATCGCGCCGCCACACTAGATAGTCGGTTGGCGGATGAATATGCGAAGTCAGTGCATTCCCTGTTGCTCGACGCGCAGATCGCCCCCGCTGAGATCATCGCGATTGGCCAGCACGGTCAAACGATTCGCCATTATCCTCACGGGGAGACGCCTTACACAGTCCAGGTAGGTGACCCTAATCGGCTCGCAGAGCTCACAGGAATTACCGTGGTAGCCGATTTCCGGCGTCGCGATATCGCGGCAGGCGGTCAGGGTGCGCCGCTGGTACCGGCCTTTCACCGCGCGCAATTTGCCACGCCGGGAACCGCGACCGCCATCGTGAATATTGGTGGCATCGCTAACGTCACGCTGGTGTCGGCGGAGGGATCGGTGACGGGCTGGGATACAGGCCCCGGTAACACGCTCATGGATGCTTGGATCGCGCGCCACCACGATAAGGCTTTTGATCAATCAGGAGCGTGGGCGGCCACGGGATCGCTCATACCGGCACTACTCGACGCTTTGCTTAAAACGCCTTACTTCGGTCGCATGGCCCCAAAAAGCACGGGACCTGAAGCGTTTCACCTCGATTGGTTACACCATTATCTGTCTGGCGACGAAGCACCTGAGGATGTGCAACGGACATTACTGGAACTGACCGTTGAGAGTATCGCGCGAGCGCTCGAGACAGTCCCTCTTAACAGCGTCCGCATTTGTGGCGGCGGCGCTGACAATACCCTCCTGATGGCGCGACTCGCGGAACGACTAACCCCCGCCGAAGTGACCACAACAGAGACGGTGGGCATAGCGCCTTCTTGGGTGGAAGCAGCAGCTTTTGCGTGGTTAGCAGCACAAACACTGGCGGGGACGCCGGGCAATGTACCCGCCGTAACGGGGGCTGTAGCAGAGCGCGTCTTAGGCGGGATTTATATCGGTCGCTAGCTCGCGCAATGCAACCACCAATGCCGCGCGCAGATGAGGACACTCAGAGTCCGCTGACATCAAGCCAAACGATACGAAAGGGTACTCAGCGTGACTGACTCGAGGCTCCGCGGTTCCGTCCTAAAAGGAGCGCAATCAGCGAGAATGCTCGGTGGCAGTGCGGTTAAATAGAGAAAGACGCCCCACAGCCACAAGTGGTGGTGGCATTAGGGTTGTTGACCACGAAACGCGACCCTTCAAGGCCTTCAGAGTAGTCGAGCTCGCTGCCCACCAGATATTGGTAACTCATGGCGTCGATCAAGGCCGTCGCACCATCTCGTTCTACGACCATATCGTCTTCGCTCACTGACTCGTCGAACGAAAAACCATACTGGAAGCCAGAACAACCCCCGCCCGTAATGTAGACCCGCAGCTTTAAGCTGGGATTGCCTTCGTCCTCGACCAGCGCGCGCACTTTGCTCGCCGCATTGCCCGTTAAGCGGATTTCATTGGGATCAAATGCTTCAACTACTGTCATCGTGATTCTCTCGCACCAAACCATTGGCGCTAGGCTGATCGTGTGCGAGTAGTGTACCGGATTTTCCGCGGAACAATCCCACTGCGTCGGCACAATATTCACCACAATGGAGTTAGCTCACGGGTAGCGTATCTGCCACTTTCGCTTCGCGTTTAGCCGCTAGATCATCGGCCACCGAGCTGGTATGACGCAAGCCGCCGTTGACCTTGGCGCCAACCGACATCTCGATCAAATTATAGTAAACGTCTCCATCGATCATAGCCTGCTCAGCCAGCTCTAGCCGTTCACTGGTATGGATATCGCCCTCCACATTACCGTTGACCGTTGCGTGGGGTACTTTGATTTCGCCCGACACTTTACCGCCCGCGACAACGCGTAATACCGCATCTTTACCTGACTCTGCCTGAATGGAGCCGACCACTGACCCTTCTACATCCAGCTGCCCGCAAAAAGTGATATCACCCTTTACGGTGGTGCCCGACGAAATTAAGGTCGTACCGCCCGCTGACCCACCGGTTAACGCTGCTTCTCTTCGATTGCGCATGGTGTCACTCCTCAGTCTTATTCACTTTCGTCCCGTTTCAGTCATCATTGGCCGCGTGCTCGACAGCCACCAGGCTGCCCCAAACATCGCTGCGCCGAACGGTGTCTTTCACCGGCTCAGTGAGCCTCACTACCGACTCAATCGTCTCCGGCACAAACGCGTCAGGGAGAGAAATTACTGCCTGAATCTTTTGTAAGTACCGGAATCTTAGAGGGAATACACCAGTTTGAGCATCACTGTCAACTGTGAGCAATTCCAGAGTATGGGGCGCACCGTCCTGTTTTCCCTCCACTGTCAGGCGTAATTCACCTCGATATTGGCGGTCTTTACCCTCTCCACGATGGACGACGGTATGTAACTGCCACTGCCGAGGTTCGGCTAAGATCTGCACCGACGGTTGGCGCAAGATAATCGCGGTCTCGCCTTCTTCTGGTGCCACCACGTCACGATAAAACACCAACGTTTGTCTGAGTTCAACCAACTCTGCGGCTTGCTCGGCAAGATGCTCACGCAACTCATCCCGTGTTTGCTGATCGGCCACTGACTGCAGGGTCAATTGGCTAATCTGATCACGCAACTCAATGGTATCGTCAATCAGTTCCGGCGCTGGCATGACACCGCGCTGTCCCGCCCAGAACCCGATCGCGCCTACCACCATGATCGTCATAGCCAGTAGCAGCAGCCGACGACGCCCCGCATGAGGGTGTTCCCGCTTCACGGTGGTGCGATGATTTTGATCTTTCATGCCATGATTTCCAGCACACCCTAGGGCGTTAACGCGATGCCCCCAAGCCCGGCCCATTCCGGCTGGTCCACCATCAAGTTCATGGCCTGCACCGCTTGACCGGCAGCCCCTTTCACCAAGTTATCGATTGCGGATAACACCACCACGGTATCCCGACCCTGAGGTTGAGCAACGGCGAGTTGGCAGATATTCGCCCCGCGCACATTACGCGTGGCCGGATAGTCGCCAGCTGGCAGCACCACCACAGAGGGTTCCGTCGCAAAGCACTGCTCAAACAACCCCTGCAAATCGTCAACCTCAGTTGTCAATTGGGCAAATAGCGTTGCGTGAATACCGCGGCTCATCGGGACCAAATGCGGCACAAAAGTGAGACTCACCGGTTGTTGGGCCATCCCCGATAGCCCCTGCTCCATTTCGGGCAGGTGACGATGGCCGGAAGCGCCGTAAGCGCTCAAGCTCTCCCCGGCTTCCGTCAACAACCCCGCCAGCTTGGCCTGACGGCCTGCGCCACTGGTACCGGATCCACAGGAGGCCACCAAACTCCCGGTATCCACAACACCCGCCTTCATCAGCGGCAAGAATCCGAGTTGCACCGCCGTGGGATAACAACCGGGACACGCCACAAGTCGCGCCGCTTTGATCGCCTCGCGATGGGTCTCGGGCAGCCCATAAATCGCTTGGGCACAGAGTTCGGGCGCCGCATGGGACTCGCCATACCAGTGCTCCCACAAAGCCACATCCGTCAGTCTAAAATCGGCCGATAGATCTATCACCCGAATGCCCTGATCGATCAGCGCCGGTACTTCTCGCATCGCGACGGTGTGAGGGGTGGCAAAAAACACCACATCACAGGCGGTGTAATCCGCATCGGTAGGATCGGTAAAGCGGAGATCAGAGACCCCCAGTAGGCTCGGGAATAGATTATCGAGCCGACGGCCCGCCTCGCCCCTCGATGTCACTACATCAATCATGACGCCGGGGTGTTGCAGCAACAACCGTACTAACTCGATGCCTGTGTAACCCGTCGCGCCGACCACTCCGACCCTGATCATTTTTACGCCTGCTTCTGTTAATGTTGCGGGGCACATACTGTCTCATGATCGATCGCGCGGTGTCATGGCCGAGCGGGCTTTTTACCAAAGGCACAAAAGGACACTCCCATGCTCTGGATACAAGGATTTCATGTCATTTTTGTGGTCTGTTGGTTTGCGGGGCTCTTTTACTTACCCCGCATCTTGGTCTATTACGCGCAAAGCCCAGCGCCCGACACCAAGGCCGTACTGGCCATCATGGCACGCAAACTGTATCGCTTTGTCACGCCCTTTATGCTCCTCGCTATCGCGCTGGGCCTATGGCGCCTCTCTTTTCAGTGGGAGTACTACCTGTCCAGCGGCTGGATGATCGCGAAACTCGGCGGCGTAGCCTGCTTAATTGCCTACCACCTTCAAACCGGCATTTATGTGGGTCGAGTCTGTCGGGGCGACGATAACAAGACCCATGTGTTTTACCGTGTGTTTAATGAGGTACCCGTCCTGTTCCTCTTTTTGATTATCCTATTGGTGTATCTCCGACCGACCGCGGGCGGGTGACGCGCGTGGGGTGCACCCAGCGTCGCCTCCTGCGATAATTAACCCTATTAATGAAGAGTCCTAGTGTCATGAGCCGATCTGAAGCGCTTTTTGAGCGTGCCAAAAAGACGATTCCCGGTGGCGTCAATTCGCCCGTCCGCGCCTTCAAAGCGGTCGGCGGAACCCCTCGCTTCATGGAGCGCGCCGATGGTGCCTATCTCTTTGACGCCGATGGACGCCGTTATATCGATTACGTGCTCTCATGGGGTCCTATGATCATGGGACATAATCACCCGAAAGTGCGCGAGGCTGTGGTCGAAGCCGCGCAAGGCGGCCTCAGCTTTGGGTGCCCTACTGAAATCGAAATCGAACTGGCAGAAACCATCAGTCGCCTGGTCCCCAGCATGGCATTAATCCGCATGACCAGCTCGGGCACTGAGGCCACTATGAGCGCCATCCGTCTGGCTCGCGGGTTTACTGGCCGCGACAAAATTATCAAGTTTGAAGGCTGTTATCACGGGCACTCGGACTCACTGCTGATCAAAGCTGGCTCGGGTGCGCTGACGTTTGGTGTACCCAGCTCGCCGGGTGTCCCTGAGGTGCTCGCGCAGCACACCGTCACCCTGCCCTTCAACGATTTGCCCGCCCTCGAAGCGGCGATGGACGAATTGGGTGACCAAGTCGCCTGCGTCATTACCGAACCCGTCGCGGGCAATATGAACTGCATCCCCTCGGTCGACGGATACCTGGAAGGAATGCGTGAACTGTGCACCCGCTACGGTGCCGTGCTGATTTTTGACGAGGTGATGACCGGCTTTCGTTTTGGCACGGGGGGCGTACAGGGTTATCTGGGCATCACACCCGATATTACCTGCCTCGGTAAGGTCATTGGGGGCGGTATGCCGGTCGGCGCCTTTGGTGGGCGGCGAGACATCATGGAGCAGATTTCACCGCTGGGCCCGGTCTATCAGGCGGGTACCCTGTCGGGCAATCCCGTCGCGATGGCGTCTGGTTTAGCGACCATGTCGATCATCAGCGAACCCGGCTTCTACGATGATCTGTTTAGACATACTCAGGCGCTGTGTGACGGCATGCGCGAGGCAGCAAACAGTGCAGGAGTGCCCTTTACCACCAATCATCTCGGCTCGATGTTCGGCGGTTTTTTTACTGAAGAAGAAACCGTGACGCAATACCACCAAGTGATCAATTCGAACGTCGCTGCGTTTAATCAATTTTTTCATTTGATGCTGGACAGTGGCGTTTACCTGGCACCGGCGTCTTTCGAGGCGGGCTTTATGTCGTCTGCCCACACGGATGATGATATACAGACCACTGTCGAGGCGGCACGAGCCGCCTTTGCGTCGCTATAGACCGCCTGGAGCATCTGATATGAGCCAACGTGGACCGTTTCCCCACACTCGACTGCGCCGTCTGCGGGCAACGGCTTTTGCGCGCGATATGGTCCGCGAAAGCACGCTAAGTCCCGCTGACTTTATTTATCCGGTATTTGTCTTAGACGGCACCGGCCAACGAGAGGCCGTGCCCTCTATGCCGGGTGTTGAGCGTCTCAGCGTCGACTTATTGGTGACGCTAGCCAAAGAGGCTCATTCGTTGGGCATCCCCGCTCTCGCGCTGTTCCCGGTGATTGGTCAGGCGGATAAATCGCTGCTCGCTGAAGCCGCTTATGCCGAGGATGGCTTAGTCCAGCGAGCGGTTGCCGAGCTCAAGCGTGCCGTCCCGGCGCTGGGAATCATCACTGACGTCGCCTTAGATCCTTACACGACGCATGGCCAAGACGGCATTATCGACGAGTCAGGCTATGTATTGAATGATGTGACCCGTGATGCGCTAGTCAAACAAGCGCTCAGTCACGCGGCTGCCGGCGCCGATATCGTTGCCCCCTCCGATATGATGGATGGGCGGATTGGCGGAATTCGCACCGCGCTGGAGTCAACAGGCCATATCAATACGCTCATCCTTTCTTATGCTGCCAAATATGCGTCAAGCTATTACGGCCCATTCCGAGATGCGGTGGGCTCTGCCGGTAACATTAAGGGAGGCGATAAAAAGACCTACCAAATGGATCCAGGCAATGCCGATGAAGCCTTGCACGAAGTAGCACTCGATCTCCAGGAGGGCGCTGATATGGTGATGGTGAAACCCGGCATGCCTTATCTCGATATTGTGCGACGCGTCAAAACCGAATTCAAAGTGCCTACCTTTGCCTATCAAGTCAGTGGTGAGTACGCCATGCACCAAGCGGCCTTCGCCCAAAACTGGTTGAACCGGGAAGCCGTGATGCTCGAATCTTTGCTGTGTTTTCGTCGCGCAGGGGCCGACGGCATCCTGACCTACTTTGCGATGGATGCGGCGCGTTTACTCAATTCCTAATACCGCCGTGAGGAGGGGTATTGCTATCGTCTTGTCCGTGCTAGCCCTCGGTGGGCCCAGCGACACAGCACGGGCCCAACCCGATGCGATGAATGCCGATTGTGGCTGCCTGTGGGAAGGCAGTTTTTCCGAAGTGGCACCGCATGCGGATCTTGTTCTCCTCGCTGAGGTACAAACGATCAAGGGCAACGCCGTGGACTTGTTACCTGAGGACATTTTAAAAGGGACGCTCTGGCTAGACACCCTGCGCGTTTGGATGAAAACAGGCGATTACTGCCGCCCATCAGCGGAGCACTTTCCAATCGGTAGCCGCTGGGTCATGGCATTGTCAGAGATCCGAGAGCGACCCGAGGGCAGCTTTAATCCGTCTACCCCTAATCAGAGTTTCGGGCGGCTGCTGGACTATCAGTTATCGAGCTGCGGTGGCTACTGGTTGCGGGTCAACGGCGATACCCTGACCGGCAATTTAGTCCCCGACATGCCGCGGTTTTACCATCAACCTGAGATGTCCCCCGTGTTAGTCGATTTGGTAGCAGGTTACTTGGCAGGCACAGTGGCCGAATCGGTACTGATTGAAGCCAGCCGAGCGCACCCCGACGCCGTTGACACGCTTATCCTCGATACTCGCAGTTTTCTGCGCGGCCAAGAGGGCTGGATTGAGGATGAACAGCACTGAGCCGCGCGCTCAACCCCTTGGGCTGGCCGGTTAGCCATTCAGTCCAGCGTGCTCGTCTTGATTCAGTGAGTTGTGCACGCGCGCCTGTTCATGCGCCGCCGCGTCGCCAATGCAGACCGCCTACTCAGTGAGCTGACGGGCGCACTATTGGCTGCTCTCATCACGAAGGACGCAATAACGCGAGCATTTCATCAATCATCATGAGCGACAGCCCCCAAATACGATAGCTCGCATACAGATAAGAATCGGTCTCCATTTGCTGCCCTTTCCACTCCCACACCATCGGCTCCCGCTGATCCGGTTGCATCAGAAAATGTAAGGGTATCCAGACCACCTCATCCACCTCATCGTTCGGACTCATGACCGGCACGTCGTTGACCTGAAAAACGAACGGCGTCACCAGCATCTCAGGGCGATCTGCGCGCCACCCCGTATTCACATCGGTTAACTCGCCCAATTGCGTAGCACAGTGCAGAAGATCGACTCCGAGCTCTTCTTCGGTCTCTCGTAAAGCACACCCTAGATTCGACTGATCGCCGGGATCGCGGCGTCCACCTGGAAATCCCATATGCCCAGACCAGGGATCACCGTCGCGGATTGCGCGGCGAATCATCAACATTTCAGTCGCCTCGCCACCCTCTCGCAGTATGATCGCCACAGCCGCTCTGCCGGCTTGTGGCTCAAACCCTGCTGGTTCCTTATTGAACTGCGCAAGGCGCTGCTGTAACGGCTGGATTAACGCTTTCATGGGGTGCTGCTACCTCTTCGCTCGACCACTAGACGCCAACACCCGTTCGTCATGACGTCACGGGCTATCGTGTCCCTCGTCTCATCATAACGCTTTACGCGATGAAGTTAGCGGCAAGGGCCCAAGGGTTCCGGTAGAATAGGCCCTCCTGATCATGAATAGGCTTCAACCTGTGAACTCCTACGCTGCTTATGCCATCGGCGCCGCGCTTGTCGATACCGAGATACAAGTCACCGATGACGACCTCGTCGCAATGAATGTCGACAAGGGCATGATGACGCTGATGGACCAATCCAAACAGAATCAAATGCTCGCGCAGCTCTCGGAACATTTAATCCAAGCCAGTCATGCGTCGGGCGGCAGCGCCGGCAACAGTATGATTGCCACCGCATTAATGGGGGCGCCCACCTACATGAGCTGTAAAGTGGCACAAGATACCGACGGCGATATTTACCTCTCGGATCTGGAGCAATCGGGGGTCGCACATGGCCTTAACGAACAACGGAAAGAGGGCGTCACGGGCAAATGCCTAGTGCTCATTACGCCCGATGCAGAGCGCTCTCTCAATACGCATCTGGGTATTTCAGAGACGTTGTCCGTCGACGAAGTCAACGAAGAAGCCATTAAAGCGTCGCAATGGGTTTACCTTGAAGGTTACTTGGTGACCTCTCCAACCGGACATGCAGCCGCCCTGAAAACCAAAGCGCTGGCAACAGAGTATGGCGTTCAAACGGCCGTCAGTTTTTCGGACCCAGGCATGGTGAAATTCTTCCGCGACAACATGGCCGCGATGGTCGAAGACGGCGTAGAACTGGTGTTTTGTAACGAAATAGAAGCACTTGAATGGGGCCAATGCGACTCATTAGATGACGCCATCTCGGCCATTAAGCAGGTTGCTCGCCGCTTTGTCATCACACTCGGGGCGCAGGGCGCCATCACTTGGGATGGCGCGACATTACACCGTGTCGCTGCACCAGCGGTCGACGCCGTTAACACCAATGGTGCCGGCGACATGTTTGCAGGCGCATTCCTTTATGCGCTGTCTCGCGGAGAGAATGATCAACGGGCAACCGAATTTGCCACCCTTGCAGCCAGTGAAGTAGTAAAATGCTTTGGGCCACGGCTAGATCGAGCAGCCTGTCTTGCCCTTCGCCATCAATTTTTTGGTGACTGATCGGTCATCACCGCAACGGGAGTAATGGATACTCATGAGCGATAAAGAACTCAAACCCGTCATTAAAGCTGACCCGCTCTACCAAATGTTGCGTCAGGAAGACGTGGACAGCTTCAATACCAGCCGGGATTCACTCGACAGCAGCGAGTTAACGGGTGGCGACTATCGCGGCCGCGATCTTCGCCGAATGGATGCCCGAGGCTTGGACTTTTCTAATGCCTATTTTCGTAACTGCGACCTGAGCGGTATTGATTTTCGCGAAACCAATCTCGAGGGCGCCAGTTTGATGGACGCCAAAGTGTCGGGAGTCTATTTCCCGGCGGCACTCAGTGCTGATGAGATCCGCCTATCACTGGCTCACGGGACACGCCTGCGTTACCAAAATGACTGAGTTAGCATGACAGAGACAGGCGCGCAGCGGTTGCAGCCGATGGCTCTGATGTTGGCGCGGTGCTGGGCGACGATGGTCGTCGCGATCGCACTGCTGACGTATGCCCTACCGGGACAATCTCAAAACAGCCTAGCAGAAGCCCTGAAGCAACAGACGGCGTTCTTACCGGTAGAGCAGGCCTATCAGCTAGAGGGGGAGCTGACGGCAGCCGGTGACCTGCGCCTGTATTGGCAAATCACCGCGGGATACTATCTCTACCAACACGCTTTTAACGTCAGGATCGAATCACCCTATCGATCTGATCCACTGGCGATTGACTACCCGCCCGCACTGAACAAAACCGACGAGTTTTTTGGTGAAGTGCAGGTGTATTACGATCATGCCGACCTCAGCGCTTCATTACCCTCAACCGAGGACTCGCTCACGGTTGCCGTAACCTATCAAGGCTGTGCGGATGCAGGGCTGTGTTACCCGCCCAAGACCGAATATCTCATCGTCAATGCATCGAGCGGCACCATCTCGACAACCGCATTGGTCACCATGCCACCGGTGGCAGACGCACCGGTAGCGCCCACCCCGGCAGGTATGACCTTGCTGCTAGCACTGGGGCTCGCTTTTCTCGGCGGCGTCATTCTTAACACCATGCCGTGTGTTTTTCCTATTCTGTCGTTAAAAGTACTGAGCTTCGCCACCGGCGATCCGGCGACACATCGGCGGCATGGCCTCGCTTATCTACTGGGTGTGGTGTCATCGTTCCTACTCATTGCTAGTGTGCTGATCAGCCTTCAAGCTGCTGGGCGCTGGGTAGGCTGGGGGTTCCAGCTGCAATCAACGGGCTTTGTCATTGCGTTGGCTTATCTCTTTGCGATCATGGGGTTATCTCTCTCGGGTCTCGTCTTGTTTGGTGGGCGATGGATGAATGTGGGCTCAGGCTTAACCACAACACCCGGGATTCAAGGCAGTTTTTTTACCGGGGTACTCGCTGTTATCGTGGCCAGTCCTTGCACCGCACCGTTTATGGGCAGCGCCCTGGGCTTCGCGCTGACACAGCCTCCCCTTTATGCACTGACCGTATTCGCCGCGCTAGGCACCGGCATGGCAGCGCCCATGGTGGCGCTCAGCACCAGTGATCGCGCACGACGTTGGTTACCCAAACCGGGTGCCTGGATGGAGACGCTCAAACAAATCATGGCTTTTCCGCTCTATCTCACCGCGGTCTGGTTACTCTGGGTAGCGGGCAAGCAAAACGGTGTTGATACCATGGCCGCCGCGGCTGCCGGCTTAGTTATGCTGGCGCTTGGCCTTACCTTACTGCGAGGAGGTCGCATGGCCCGCGTCGTGGGTAGCGCGTGTTTGATCAGCGCGATCGTTTTGGGTGGCGTACGGGGAGAATCCTCAGACGCCTCCACCGCTGACGGCCGAGACGGCGTGGTCACTTGGTCTGCCGACGCACTGGCCTCGCTGCAAGCGCAAGGCCTGCCGGTGTTTGTCGACGTTACCGCTGATTGGTGCATCACCTGTCTTGCCAACGAGCAAGCAGTCTTGTTTACCGACGAGATGACGCAGGCATTTGCGGCGTCGGAGGTCACCTATATGGTGGCAGACTGGACCAACTACGACCCCGGAATTGGCGAATTTGTCCGCCAGCACGGTCGCAATGGTATTCCACTGTATGTGATGTATAGCGGTAACCCTCAAGTGGCCCCGGTGATACTCCCGCAACTGTTAACCACTCGCATGGTGATGGAGGCCCTAGATGCCGTTACGCGCTAAGCGCAACCCCAGCAGCAAGCACCGGGGGAGCGCCATTCGTGGTTACCCCTTCAAAATCCAATGGCGCACTCTCTGCCCTGTACTGTTGTCATGGTGCTTGCCCTTATCAGCGCTGGCGGAGGGACTGTTATGGGAAAAAGCGTGGGTGCGGAGTATGCCACCCGGTACCGAAGTCGCCGCCGCCTATGGCCACATTACGAATCAGAGTGCACAAACCGTGGTCATCACGTCTATTCGCAGCTCCGTGGGCGAGGCAGCACAAATCCACGATGTCATCGCTAATGGTGATCAACGACGGATGGTCCAGCTCGATGCCGTGACACTTGCCGCCGGTGAGACCGTAGCCTTGATGCCAGGTGGGCAGCACATCATGCTGCTCGGCGTCACCACGCCTCCCCCCGAGGGAAGCCTTGTTGAGCTTTGTCTACTGCTAAAGGACGGTGCAGAGCGCTGCACGTCAGCGCCGGTTCAACGGCACCCACCCACGGCTGCTCTTGAGCAAAGCGGACATCATCACTAATGCCTGAATCCGAAACCACGCAGCCTTCACGCCTTGCCCGCTTATCACAACTGATAAAGGGATGGCGGCCCAGCACCGAGGCGTCTGACCCGATGCGTCTTGGCCGCTGGGTGGTGCTGGTATTGGCGATTTATGGCAGTGTTGTCACCGGTCTTGGCCTGTATTGGAGTCAAACCCCCGACGGCTTTGATACCAATCAGACCGCAGTACACTATGCCGCGGCAGTCGAACAAGACGTGGTGACGGGCAGCGTTACCGTCTCCACCCTAAGAGAGGTCATTCGTACCCTTCTGGAAAAACCCGGCGGCTATTTGCTTAACGATCTTTTCCCCCCTGGCGTTTGGCTCGACAACATGCCGCACTGGGAATATGGCGCGCTAGTGCAGTGTCGAGATTTAGCACGTGCGCTGCGCGAAGTGCTCAGCCGGTCACAATCCCAATCAAAGGAGGATGTGGATCTGACCCTGGCGGAACCGCGGATCAACTTTCAATCTGATAGTTGGATTTTGCCCGCCTCAGAAAGTGAATACCGTGATGCGAGCCGTTTTTTAGAAGCGTATCGCTCGCGACTGGCCCTTACCGGTGAGACCAGTGCGCAGTTTTATGCTCGTGCGGATAACCTCAACCATTGGCTTGGCATGATCGAGAAACGCCTCGGCAGTCTTTCACAGCGACTGTCAGCCAGCGTCGGGCAACGCCGCTTAAATACCGACCTTGCTGGGGACAGTGCTGCCGCGCAGTCTACTCAAGCCCCTGAAGAAATCATCGTGCGGACGCCTTGGCGAGAGATTGATGACGTTTTTTATGAAAGCCGCGGCGCTGCGTGGGCACTCACACAGTTTTTAAAGGCGGCGGAGGTCGACTTTTCCGAAGTGCTCGCCAAGAAAAATGCGACCGTCAGTTTACGACAAATCATCCGTGAGCTTGAGGCAGCGCAGGCGCCTGTCTGGAGTCCTATCATCTTGAATGGGTCAGGGTTTGGGCTCTGGGCAAATCACTCTTTGGTCATGGCGAGCTATATCTCGCGAGCCAACGCCGCCACGATCGATTTAAGAGAATTACTGTCGCAAGGTTAAGGCGTTAAGGTCAGTGCGGGGCACATGACAGCGCGGAGCTGCCGGGGAATCGCATCATAATTGATCACGCCGCCCGCTCGCCCGAAAGCAATACCCAGCCGTCTTCCTGCGCAGCAATCTGCAGCGGCAATTCGGGCGCGTAGGCGTCGATCACCTGATTGGCCTGCTCCTCGAGCAGCCCCGCAAGCAATAACTGACCGCCTGGCGCTAATAACGATAGCAGTGTGGGCGCCAGGGTCACTAACGGACCTGCCAAAATATTGGCTGCCACAAGCTGTGCCGTGCCCGACCACTGTGTCACCGCGCTATCATCGGGCATGGCTACCACAAACTGATCTTCGCCCACTCCATTGGCTTCGGCATTGGCTCGGCTCGCCACTAACGCCTGGGGATCGTTATCAATCGCAAGTACCGGCCCCGAGCCTAACCGCGCGGCAGCAATTCCAAGAATGCCCGAGCCACACCCATAATCGACAACGCGAATAGCATGCGAGACACCGGCATCAATCGCCCGCAAACACATGGCTGTTGTCGGGTGCGTGCCAGTGCCAAAGGCAAGACCCGGATCTAATAAAATATTCACGGCAGCAGGATCAGGAGGCGCGGTCCAGCTAGGGCAGACCCAAAGACGCTGCCCCATTTGCATCGGGTGAAATTGATCTTCCCAGACACGGGTCCACTCGCGATCTGCCACAGGCGTCGGCTGCTCAGCGATCGTGACAACCAAATGACGCGGCACTGCATCGATAACGGACTGAAGAGCACGATCACCTTCAAACAGCGCCGTCACACTCACTGCTTCCCAGAGGGGTGTCTCACCCGGACCGGGTTCCAGCAAAGGCTGGTCGGCGTCATCTTCGAGGGTGACAGACAGAGCCCCAGACTCAAACAACCAGGACTCTAGTGCGGCCACCTGTTCTTTTTTTGCGGTGAAATGAAGCTCCTGCCAACTAGGGGCGGCGCTCAACGCTCATGTTCCAACTTACTTTCTAAGTAGTGGATGCTGACACCGCCCGCCATAAAAGAGGTATCGGTAACCAGCTCGCGGTGTAACGCCGCATTCGTGCGAATACCCTCGACCACCAGCTCGTCAAGTGCCTGCCGCATTTTTGCCAAAGCACCCTCACGCGTATCAGCATACGTAATCACTTTACCAATCAAGCTGTCGTAGTGAGGGGGGACCGTGTAACCACTGTACACGTGCGAATCAACTCGCACGCCATGGCCGCCGGGCGCATGAAAGGTTTTGATTGTCCCCGGAGAGGGCATGAAAGTCCGAGGATCTTCGGCATTGATCCGGCATTCAATGGAGTGGCCGGTCAGCGTGACATCCTCTTGTTTAATAGGGAGCGGTCGCCCTCCGGCAATCATGAGCTGCTCGCGCACAATATCGATACCACTGATCATTTCGGTCACAGGGTGTTCTACCTGCACTCGTGTATTCATTTCAATAAAATAAAAGGCATTGTCTTCAAACAGAAATTCAAAAGTGCCCGCGCCGCGGTAACCCATCTCGAGGCACGCTCGAATACAGGCGTCGCCAATGTCATTACGAAGCGCTGGATCGATCCCCGGTGCAGGTGCTTCTTCGATGACCTTTTGATGCCGCCGCTGCAGAGAGCAGTCGCGATCCCCCAAATGAATCGCATTACCCTGACCGTCAGCCAGCACTTGTATCTCGACATGACGTGGGCGCTGCAAGAATTTTTCCATATAGACCACGGGCGACCCAAAGGCCGCCTGCGCCTCTGACTGCGTTACTTGAATCGAAGACAGCAAGACCTCCTCATTGTGGACCACACGCATGCCTCGGCCACCGCCTCCCGCGGCCGCTTTTACAATCACCGGAAAGCCGATCTCACGGGCAATGCGCAGCACTTCGTCGGGATCATCAGGCAAGGCGCCTTCGGAGCCTGGCACCGTCGGCACCCCCGTGAGTTTCATCTGCTGCTTTGCCGACACTTTGTCGCCCATCAGACGAATGGTGTCAGCAGTGGGGCCTATAAAAGTGAATCCGCTCTTTTCGACCTGCTCGGCAAAATCAGCATTCTCAGAGAGAAAACCGTACCCGGGATGAATTGCATCGGCATTGGTGAGTTCAGCGGCGCTAATAATTGCGGGCACATCGAGATAGCTTTGCGCTGAGAGTGCCGGACCAATACAGACCGCCTCGTCGGCTAAGCGGACATGTTTTAGTTCTCGGTCTGCAGTGGAGTGCACCGCCACAGTGCGGATCCCCAACTCATTGCAAGCGCGCAATATACGCAGTGCGATTTCGCCACGATTGGCAATCAGTACTTTTTCAAGCATGCGAGATATCCTTTTGGGCTGCCTCACCCATGCCTTACGCTATCGAAATCAGGGGTTGATCAAACTCAACCGCTTCGCCGTTGTCGACATGGATCGCGGTCACCGTTCCTGCACGATCTGCCTCGATCTGATTCATCATCTTCATCGCTTCAACGATGCACAGCACATCACCGACCCGGATCGTCTGTCCCACTTCCACAAACGAGGGCGCCTCTGGGCCAGGCGAACGATAAAACGTTCCCACCATGGGAGACAGCACCGCATTATCAGTGCTGGGACTCGCTGCAGCGCTTTCAGTGGCCTGCACCTCTGACGCTGCGGGTTCCAAAGCAGGCGCTGCTATGGGTGGGGGAGCCGCATAGGTCATCGCCGGGGGCTGATAACTCTGTCGACTGATGCGCACAGAATCCTCCCCTTCCTTAATCTCAATCTCGCCGATATTGGACTCTTCCAATAGTTCGATCAGTTTTTTGACTTTGCGAATGTCCATAAGTGCTCCTTCAATGGGTCGTGGAGTGGGTATCGAGTGACTGCAACACCGCCGTCAGTGCACAGTCGTATCCAAAACTACCCAGCCCGGAAATCACCGCCTCAGCAATATCAGAAATATAGCTATGGTGTCGGAAAGGTTCTCGTGCATAGACGTTTGAAATATGCACCTCAATGCAGGGAATATCGACTCCTGCAAGTGCATCTCGTATGGCGACACTGGTGTGGGTAAACGCAGCAGGGTTGATGATAATGAACTGCGTATCATCGGCTCTCGCCTGATGAATCGCTTCGATGAGCTCCTGTTCACCATTGCTTTGCAAACACGTCAAGCTAACGCCGGCGCGCTCCGCTTCTGCCTGCAAGCGATGATTAATTTCATCTAAGGTTTCTGAACCATAAATCTCAGGCTCGCGAGACCCCAATAAATTAAGGTTAGGCCCGTGCAATACGAGAATTGCCGCCATGGGCTACTCCAGCGAATCTTCCCTATGAGCCCCGAGTGTGTCCCAGATTGAGCGATGCGTCCACTTTTTCGGTGATTTGCCTATTTTTAGCGACGTTAGCCCCCTATTCGCCGCATTATTTCCGTTACTTTCCCTCATCGCATTGCTGTGAGTGAGATACCGGTCTCCCGCGACGCGCGACGCGTGAGGCGCCAGGAAACCCGCGAGGACAGAAACCCCTCTCTCATTGTTTGACCGCGCCCACTCAGCACATCCGCTCATCACATCGCGCTAACCCCCGCACTCGAGACAGTGATAACACCCCACTGTCGATGCTCCCCCCGCCAGCACAGGTGCCAGCTTATCGCGGGTCCTGATACCCCTGCTGCCTCTTGCCGCACCCATCGATGCACCCGCCCTATCGATGGGGTTTCACGCTCAGCGCTCGCTAGCGAGTGACTTTGCCGTGGATCGGTCACTCATCCATGGCGAATAAATGCGCAGTGTGGGTTCCCGATTCGCCCGGCCTCCATTACACTCTGTCCCTCGAAACTAAGCGCCTCGAAACTGAGCCCTTCCCAATGCACATTGGCGGCCTAAAGCCCTACAACAACGTCTTTCTTGCACCCATGGCCGGCGTGACCGACCTGCCGATGCGCGAACTCGCTATCGAAACCGGTGCTGGATTAGCAGTGGGCGAAATGCTGTCAGCAGATCTCAGTTTGGCGCAGACACACAAGACACAGCTGCGACAACAGCACAGTGACAGTGCAGGGCTCCGAGCGACACAGATAGTGGGCTACGAACCGGCTCAGCTCGCTAACGCGGCGCGGTTCAATGTCGCATTAGGCGCCGATATCATTGACATCAATATGGGTTGCCCTGCCAAAAAAGTCTGCCGGCGGGCGGCGGGGTCTGCGCTACTTGCGGATGAACCGCTCGTTGAGCAGATTGTAAAAGCCGTTGTCAACGCAGTTCCCGTGCCGGTAACACTGAAGATCCGAACCGGTACCGATCATAACCAACGCAACGGCGCCACTATTGCTCGGATTGCAGAGCAGGCAGGTGTCCAGATGCTGACCGTGCATGGTCGTACCCGCGCGGACCGATTTAAGGGATCTGCGGAGTACGACACGATCGCCACTATTGTCGAGGCCGTCTCAATACCGGTCATCGCAAACGGCGACATCGATTCCGCAGACAAAGCCAAGACCGTGCTGAGCCAAACTGGCGCCGCCGGAGTGATGGTTGGTCGTGCGGCGCAGGGACAGTTGTGGTTACCCGGTGCTATTGCTCGCGCACTGGAACACAGCATTGGTGAGCCACACTCCACTCCCATCAGGGATCACTCGTCTGTATTGACGCCATCGGTGACTGAGCAGGTGGCCCTCCATCAGCGCCATCTCGCTCGACTGCATGCGTTTTATGGTGACTTTTTGGGCACCCGCATCACCCGTAAACATCACGCGTGGTTTCTGGCGTCTTTAGTGACACAAAATATTATCGGGCCAAACCTTGCCCTAAGACATCGACAGATTTTTAATCAGCTATCTAATCCGGCGATGCAAGGTGAAGCACTGCAGCGCTTGTCTGACAGACTCTTCAACGTCGACGGGCACAGAGCGGCGTGACGGCCCGCAAAAAAAAAGCCGCCGGACCGGTGGGTGCCGATCGTCGATCAGGCCCGCCTCCCCTCAAAGACAGTGCAGCTGAAGCCATTGCGCATTTTTTAGCCACGCTGGATGGTGAACCCTGCATCGATCTATATGACATGGTGCTGCACCAGATCGAGGAGCCTCTGTTAAAGGGAGTGCTCGACTACACACAGCACAACCAAAGCCATGCTGCCGCGATGCTCGGCCTAAACCGAGGCACCTTGCGCAAAAAGCTTCGTCAGCACGGCTTGCTAGCGGAGCCCGAAACCGTTCGGCCCAAGAAAAAATCCCGCAAGTCAAACACTCACCCCGCTAAAGCACCTGCCAGAAGGAAACGATAGATGACGAGTGACGCCGGACTCGCCCCCCTGAAAAGAGCCCTCATCAGTGTTTCCGATAAAACCGGCATTGTTGACTTCACTCGCGCCCTCATCGCCCACGGCGTGGAAATATTGTCAACCGGCGGAACCTGCCGGCTACTGCGTGAAGCCGGGTTAGCGGTGACTGAAGTATCAGACCATACCGGCTTTCCAGAAATGATGGATGGCCGCGTGAAAACGTTACACCCAAAGATTCATGGCGGCATTTTGGGTCGCCGAGGTGTCGATGATGATGTCATGGCAGCGCACGAAATTCCCCCCATTGACCTGGTTGTCGTCAATCTCTACCCCTTCGAAGCCACCGTCGCTCGCGCTGACTGCACTCTGGCAGATGCTGTCGAAAATATTGATATTGGGGGCCCTACGATGGTCCGGGCAGCGGCCAAAAACCATCGTGATGTGGCGATCGTCGTCGCCACAAAAGACTATGCGTCGATTCTTGACGAGCTGACCGAATACAACGGTCACACCACCTTACAGACCCGTTTTAATTTAGCGATTCGAGCCTATGAGCATACGGCCGCCTACGACGGCATGATCGCCAATCACTTTGGCTGCCTTGTCGAGGGCGGTTCAGCTGCTTATCCGCGCACTTTTTCACTGCAAATGGAAAAAGTGCAGGAAATGCGTTACGGCGAGAACCCCCATCAAAGCGCGGCGTTTTATCGCGAAGCCAACCCAAAAGAAGTGGGCATCAGTCGTGCTGAGCAATTACAAGGCAAAGCACTGTCGTATAACAATGTGGCCGATACCGACGCCGCGCTGGAGTGCGTCAAGAGCTTTAGCGCGCCGGCCTGTGTCATTGTAAAGCACGCTAACCCCTGCGGTGTTGCCACCGCCGATACCTTGATGAATGCCTACGATCTCGCGTTTCACACTGACAGCGAATCTGCGTTTGGGGGCATCATCGCCTTTAATCGAGAGCTCGATGCCGACACAGCGAGCGCTATCGTCGACAGGCAATTTGTTGAGGTGATTATTGCACCTGCGGTATCTGCTGATGCCCAGTCGATTATTGGGCAAAAAGAAAATGTGCGGCTGCTGCAAACGGGACCCTGGTCGGCACCGGTTCCCACGCGCGATTTCAAACGCGTCAATGGCGGTCTACTGGTCCAGGATCGAGACGATGGCATGATCGATCGGGAGACCCTCAAGACGGTCACGCAGCGAGCGCCCACTGAGGCCGAATGGGCGGATCTCTTGTTCGCCTGGAAAGTGGCCAAGTTTGTAAAGAGTAATGCCATTGTCTACGCCGCCAATCAGCAAACTATCGGTGTCGGTGCTGGGCAAATGTCCCGCGTGAATTCGGCTCGTATTGCCGCGATCAAGGCAGAACACGCCGGTTTAAGCGTAGAGGGTGCCGTCATGGCTTCTGATGCCTTCTTCCCCTTTCGCGATGGCATTGAGAATGCGGCTGCACGGGGCATTGCCGCGGTGATTCAACCGGGCGGTTCGATGCGCGACGAAGAAGTCATTGCCGCTGCGGATGGCGCAGGCATCGCTATGGTCTTTACCGGAATGCGCCACTTTAGGCACTGAGGTCAGCAGAGATGAATATTTTGGTTGTCGGAGGAGGCGGACGAGAACACGCCCTTGCGTGGAAACTTGCCCAGCCGGCCTATGTGGACTGCGTTTATGTTGCGCCGGGTAACGCCGGAACGGCCACCGAACCCAAACTACAGAATATCGATTTAGACCCCCTAGACATTGCCGGTCTCGCAGCCTTTGCGGCCGAGAACGACTGTGCTCTGACGGTCGTTGGACCTGAGGCGCCGCTGGTCGCAGGCATTGTGGATCACTTTACTGCGGCAGGCTTACCCTGTTTTGGGCCGACACGCGGCGCAGCGCAACTCGAGGGCAGTAAGTCTTTCAGCAAAGACTTTCTCGCACGACACCACATTCCCACCGCGGCCTATGCGGTCTTTACCGCGCTCGACCCTGCACTCGCCTATGTTCGCGAGCAGGGTGCCCCTATTGTTGTCAAAGCCGACGGGCTTGCCGCGGGCAAGGGTGTCATCGTCGCGATGACCCTTGAAGAGGCGGAAGAGGCCATTCGCGACATGCTAGCGGACAACAAATTTGGTGACGCCGGCGCACAGGTGGTGATCGAGGGTTTTCTTGAGGGAGAGGAAGCCAGTTTTATTGTGATGGTGGATGGGAACAACGTGTTACCGATGGCCACCTCCCAAGATCATAAACGAATCGGCGACGGTGACACGGGACCCAACACAGGCGGCATGGGCGCCTACTCGCCTGCACCCGTTGTGACAGCCGTCGTCTACCAGCGCATTATGGAACGCGTTATTCTACCCACCGTGAAAGGAATGGCAGAAGAGGGACACCCCTACACCGGGTTCCTTTACGCTGGCTTAATGATCGATGCCGATGGCAACCCCTACGTTATCGAATTCAATTGCCGCTTTGGTGACCCCGAAACCCAACCCATACTGCAGCGTCTACAAAGTGACTTGGTGGCGCATTGCCAATCTGCGTTGGAGAGGACACTCGACACTGCGGCGGCGCAGTGGGATCCCCGTCCTGCGGTGGGCGTTGTTTTAGCAGCGGGGGGTTATCCCAATGCTTATGAAAAAGGTCATGCCATTGCCGGCCTCGATACGCATTGGCCTGCAACCACCAAGGTATTTCATGCTGGCACTCAGACTCAAGACGGTACTATCGTGACTCACGGTGGGCGCGTGTTGTGTGTCAGCGCACTGGGCAACACCATTGAGGAAGCCATCCAGTTGGCCTATGCAGGTGTCGATCACATCAATTGGCAAGATATGATTTTTCGCCAAGACATTGGCTGGCGCGCGATAGATCGCTAAGCTTGGGCCATGACAACTAAAACGACATTGGAACAACGTTCGCTGACGGGCCTCGATCGCTTCATCAGCGGCGTCGATAATCGGCTGCGTCAACTGACCAAGCAGCCCCATCAAAGCCCAGCTTCCTTGCGACCGTCCCCTGCGTTAGCGCATCAGGAGCCGCGTTTGAGTGCGCGCGAGCGGGATCATGCAGGCGCGTTGATGCGAGTGAATCATACCGGCGAGGTGTGCGCCCAAGCGCTTTACCAAGGCCAAGCCCTCGCCGCACGATCAGATACCACCCGACAGAACTTGCTGAGCGCCGCACAAGAAGAAGCGGATCACCTCGCTTGGTGTGAAACACGGCTACAGGAGCTAGACGCTAAACCGAGTCGACTCAACCCCCTCTTCTACGCGGCCTCCTTCGCGCTCGGAGCCATCACCGCCGTCGCAGGCGATAAAGTCAGTCTCGGCTTTGTGCACGCCACCGAAGAGCGTGTTGCCGGACACTTGAGAGCACATCTGAAATCGCTGCCAGGCGAGGACCGGAAGTCACAGTTGATCCTGCAACAAATGCTGGCCGATGAAGAGCGTCACGGCGAAGAAGCGCTAGCGCTAGGGGGTCAAGAGTTTGCGCGCCCGATCAAAGACGTCATGACGCTGGCCAGTCAAGTCATGACGCGAACCACCTATTGGATCTAATCTAAGTTAGGACGGCGTTGTCGCTTCCTCAATACTGTGGCTGTGTGTCACGGTCACCCCCGCATTAGCAAACATGATCGAGGCCGAGCAGTACTTTTCAGCTGAAAGTGCGACGGCGCGCTCAACTTGTGCCTCGCGCAGTCCCCACCCTGTCACCACAAAGTGAAGCCTCATTGCGGTAAAAACCGCGGGCACGGCGTCTGCTCGATCAGCATGGAGCTCAACGCGGCAATCGGTCACCTGCTGCCGAGATTTCTTTAACATGCTCACCACATCATAAAGCGCACATCCCCCCGTACCGAGCAACAACATCTCCATAGGGCGGAGTGACTGGTTACGCCCACCCAAATCTTCAGGGCCGTCCATGACAACACTGTGCCCCGACCCTGACTCGCCGATAAACATTGCGTCGTCGAGCCACTTCACCGTTCCTTGCATGCTGCTTACTCTCCCATCGTGCTGAATCTTCAGACCGCTTGATGCTCAGGGCGCCGACTGTCACCGGACACTGTGGTGACTTCACGGCGTTATCGTTATCGTTATCGTTATCGTTATCG
>Ga0115572_10000872_pt1 | contig 24915 bp, 17 predicted proteins | sample COGITO_mtgs_1206_FD_88681 | JGI IMG/M metagenome (GOLD analysis project Ga0115572, IMG submission 88681) | Pelagic marine microbial communities from North Sea - COGITO_mtgs_120607 | ecosystem: Environmental > Aquatic > Marine > Epipelagic | place: Germany:Helgoland, sampling site Kabeltonne... | reverse complement strand
GCCATTTTAGTATTCCTTATATTTAAAAGTTAAAAAGTTCATTCTGAACTTCTTTTTAACTTTTAATATAAGGAATACTTTATTAGTAGTTATATAACCTTTTATAGGTTATATAACTACTAAAAATTCCTTTAAAATCTTCAAAGAAGATTTCCGTGTGCACGATAGAACTAGAAGACTTTTAAAGTCTTTGGGGAGGGAAGTTAGTCGAAGACTAAAAAGATTGTAAGTCGTTGAAGATTGTGGAGTTTTTGGATTAAACCTAAAGGTTTTGAAGTGTTTTAAACTTCTTCTAGTTTTGTAAACTAGAAAAACTTGGAAGACTTAGAAGTCTTCTACACGCACCCGATAGATTCTATAGAATCTTGGGAGTCTTCAAAGTCTTATTAGACTTTGAAGTTCTAACCACCCCTCTAAAGCTATAGAGCTTTAGGGGGTGGGCAAGCTGCCATGGGGGGTACTACGGATATATATACATTCTTATACATTTTTAGAAGGAAATGGATGTAAACCAGATAGTGCCGCAGCTTTTAAGTGCTTTAAAGGGACGAGAAAGCGGGTACGTAGATTAGCACATGTACACATGCTCTATAATCTATATATATAACCCGGGGGGCTATAAGTATATTATACCCGTAGATACGCCACTTGTCAAGTTTTTTTTACTTATATGCAAAAAAGTTATAAAAAGACTTGACAAACCTCCAAATTACGGGTATAATAGAACTATATAGTATATATATTCGCAAAGGACTCACAAGAATGTCAAGCAAACAACTCACCACAAAGCAGGAAGCTTTCTTAGACCACTTAGTTACCTGTGGTGGAGACGTTAAAGAAGCCGCCACACTAGCGGGCTACGCAGATAATTCGTACCCAATGGTAGTAAAAAGCCTCAAAACAGAAATACTTGACATAGCTACACAAATAATGGCTCAGAGTGCCCCTAAAGCAGCTTCTAAGCTTGTTCAGATAATGGACAGTAATGAGCCTATACCACAAGCTAACATGAGAATACAAGCAGCACAGCAGATTCTAGACCGTGTAGGTTTAGGTAAAACTGAAAGACTGGATGTTAATGTTAATACGGGAGGTGGTCTATTTGTAATACCCGCTAAAAAGGAAGTGGTAATAGACGGAGACTACGAGGAGTACGAAGACGATGACGAATACTACTATGATGAGGAGGACGAGTAGCACTATACCGTTTGGTTATAAGCTCAGTGAATCTAATAACGAAATGTTAGAACCAATAGAATCTGAACTTAAAATGCTAGACAAAGTAGTTCCACTTATCCAAGATAAGACCCTAAGCCTAAGAGAAGGCAGCTTGTGGTTAACCCACGAAACAGGAAGGTCTATTTCACACATGGGGTTGAAGAAAATTGCAGAAAGAAAATGATTGGGATGTTAACCCAGAAAATTACGCAACAGATGCTGACGGAAACTTCATACTCAAAGTAGATGGTACTCCCCGCAAAAAGAGCGGAAGAGCTAAAGGTTCAAAGAGCAGAGGTTACAACTTTCACTCAAAGACTAAAGCTAAGATGGCTGCAAAGAAAAGCGTAAAGCAAAAAGAAAAGAAACTCAAAGCAGCCCAGAACAAAATTGATAACTACAAGAAGTCTATTAAATCAACTAAAAAGACTCTCAAGCAGCTCGAAAATGAGAATAGCGCAAAGCTAATCGAAGAAACCGAGCTAGATAACATCCCTGATTCTCTAAAGCAAGAAGCTACAGAGGATGTTATTTTCCAAGCTAACGAAGGCCCGCAAGAGGACTTCCTCGCTTCAGGCGAGACTGATGTACTATATGGTGGTGCAGCAGGGGGTGGTAAGTCATACGCTATGCTTATTGACCCCCTACGCTTTGCACACCGAGCAGCCCATAGAGGTCTAATCATTAGACGTTCTATGCCAGAACTAAGAGAACTAATCGACAAGAGTCGAGAGTTGTACCCCAAGGCATTTCCGGGATGTAGGTACAAAGAAGTAGAAAAGCTCTGGAACTTTCCAAGCGGAGCTAAAATAGAATTTGGATTCTTGGAGCGTGACGCAGACGTTTATCGCTACCAAGGACAAGCGTATAGTTGGATAGGGTTTGATGAGATTACACATCTACCCACTGAGTTTAGTTGGAACTACCTCGCCTCACGGCTTCGTACCACAGACCCAGAGATAGAAACCTATATGCGTTGTACAGCAAACCCCGGTGGCTCAGGAGCGCATTGGGTGAAGAAGCGGTACATAGACCCGTCCCCGCCCAACGAGAGCTTCAGAGGCCATGACGGACTAACAAGAAAGTTTATACCTGCTAGACTAGACGATAACCCTTACCTAGCAGCAGACGGAAGATACGAACAAATGCTTGCAGCGTTGCCGCCCACACAGCGACAGCAACTGCTAGAAGGTAACTGGGATGTTGCAGAAGGCGCAGCATTTACAGAGTTTAACCCACTTGACCATGTTATTACACCTTTTGAGATTCCAATTGGTTGGGAACGAATTAAGGGTATTGACTATGGATATGCATCAGAAAGTGCATGTGTATGGGGTGCAGTTGACCCACATGACGGCACACTGATTATATACAGAGAACTGTACCGAAAAGGCTTACTGGGCACAGAACTAGCAGGAATGTTGACCGAGATGGAATACGAAGACCCCTTCTCAGTCCCCGGAGTGCTCGATACAGCCTGTTGGAACCGTACTGGTACATCAGGTCCAACTGTAGGAGAAACCCTCCTAAGAGCAGGACATAAGCTCAGAAGAGCTGATAAGAATAGAATACAAGGTAAAATACAAATCCACGAATACTTGAAAGTGACTCAAAGCGGTAGGCCACGAATTCAAATATTTAATACATGCCCTCACCTGATACGAGAGCTTCAAAGTATTCCTCTGGATAAGTCTAAGCCTGAAGACGTAGATACACACGCACAAGACCACGCATACGATGCACTACGTTACTTAATCATGTCAAGACCGAGAATAAATGATACACTTTCTCAGTTACGACAGTTCAAAAGAGAGGCTAACTTTGCTCCTTCTGATTCAACCTTTGGATATTAATATATGATGAACGAAGACGAAAACTACGGAACAGCTAACGAAATCTATTTCAGCGATGAAGAAACCGAAGGTGGTTTAGAGCTTGAACTAGAAGAAGACGTTCGTAACCGTTTTGTAGGACTAATCGAAGACAGATTTGCAGGTGCAGAACAAGCCCGTGATTTTGATGAGAGGCGTTGGTTAACGGCTTACCACAACTTCCGAGGCAAGTATGGCAACAACGTGCGCTTCCGTGAGTCAGAAAAATCTAAAGTATTCATTAAAGTAACAAAGACAAAAGTACTAGCAGCCTTCGGTCAGCTTGTAGACGTTATCTTTGGTACTGGTCAATTCCCGATTGGTGTACGTGAAACAGAGATACCTGAAGGCATTGCAAAACAAACATATTTAAATACCTCTACTCCCGGAATCGAAACGAGCTTACCCGACTATAAAGAACCAGAGACTCCAGAAGAAGAAAAAGAGCAAGACCCTTATGACGTAGGTTACGAAGGCGATGATAAGGTATTGAGCGCAGGCTCAACACTAACCACAGCTGATGTTGTAGAAGACGCAATTGAAGAAAACAATGCAAACTTTGAGAATGGTGCTCACCCAGACCCACAAGTCTTAGAACGCTCTCCTGCTAAGGAAGCGGCTCGAAATATGCAGACGCTAATTCACGACCAGATTGATGAGTCTAACGGCTCTAGTGAATTACGTAACGCATTGTTTGAGTCTGCGTTGTTTGGTACAGGCATTGTAAAAGGACCATTCAACTTCAACAAGACTCTCAACCGTTGGACAAAAGACGAAGAGGGTGAACGTAAGTATTCACCTATTGATGTACGAGTACCACGCATTGAGTTTGTAAGTATCTGGGACTTTTTCCCAGACCCTTCAGCAACATCTGTTGAAGATTGTGAGTATGCATTTCACAGACACAAAATGAATAAGTCTCAGCTGCGCTCGCTGTCTAAGCTTCCTTACTTTAACAAGGACGCTATACGTGAATGCTTGCAAATGGGTCCAAATTACGAAGAAAAAGACTACGAAAACGAATTACAAGACGCTCAGACTGGAGATGATTACGGTTCAGGTCAATATGAAGTGTTGGAATATTGGGGCATTATGGATGCCGAATACGCACGAGAAGCCGGAATGGAGCTTCCAGATGAGGTAGATGACCTAGATGAAGTACAAGTCAACGCTTGGATTAGTAACGGCAAGCTGCTGCGTAGCGTTGTCAATCCATTTACTCCTTACCGGATTCCATACAATGCCTTTCCTTACGAGCGTAACCCTTACTCTTTCTTCGGTATTGGCGTTGCAGAAAATATGGACGACTCTCAGCAAATAATGAATGGTCATGCACGTATGGCTATTGACAACCTTGCGCTTGCAGGGTCTCTAGTATTTGACGTAGACGAGTCTGCCCTTGTGGGTGGTCAGTCAATGGAGATATATCCCGGAAAAGTATTTAGACGACAAGCCGGAATGCCCGGACAAGCTATTTACGGAATGAAGTTTCCTAACACATCTAACGAAAACATGATGATGTTTGACCGTTTCCGACAGCTTGCTGACGAACAGACAGGCATCCCAAGCTACTCGCATGGACAGACAGGCGTACAAAGCATGACACGTACTGCATCTGGTATGTCTATGTTGTTAGGTGCTGCGTCACTAAACATTAAAACAGTAATTAAAAACATTGATGACTTCCTGCTACGTCCGCTAGGAGAGTCTTACTACCAATGGAACATGCAGTTCTTCGAAGGCGATTTAGACATCCAAGGCGACTTAGAAATCAGAGCTATGGGTACTAACAGCCTAATGCAAAAAGAAGTACGTAGTCAGCGCTTGACTATGTTCTTGCAGACTGCACAGAATCCCGCCATTGCACCGTTTGTTAAAATCTCTAAGATTGTTAGTGAGTTGGCTTACAGCCTTGACCTCGACCCTGATGAGATTCTTAACGACCCAGAAGAAGCTGCAATCATGGCACAAATTATAGGAGCACAAAATGTTGGACAAGGAACTGGCAGCGAGGCTCAGTCCGCTGACGAACAACAAGGAGCTATGGGAGGCGCTGAAGGAGCACCTGACCAATCTCCGGAACTTGGAGCTACAGGGACTGGCGGTGGCAACATCGGAACTGGAGCTGTACCGCAAGCAGGGGAGAGCGAGTTCACTGGCTAGTCTGATGAACTTAAAAGAGCAAGTAGGTGAAGCTCGTAATCGAATTGAGGAAGAATAATGTCAGCAGCAAGTTTGTTATCAAAAGGAGCAATAAAACTTTTTCACGGAGCTAAAAAAGATTTTAATTCTTTTGATTCTAAGTTTGCAACTGAAACAGCATTTGGAAAAGGTTTTTCGTTTACTCCTGAAAAAAATGTAGCAGAAGGTTACGCTAATATTACTCCGGCAAAATTAAGAAAGCTTTACGGAAAGCAGCATATAGATGCAGCTATCGAAAGAAAGAAAGACGGTTCTCCTATTTTATATGAAGTTGAAGCGAATGTAAAAAATAGTGAAGTTTTGATTACTCGTAAAAACTTTGAAGAGCAAGATAAAGAAGTTCAAAAAAAACTTAAACGCTTAATAGAAAAAGAAGGTTTAAGTTTAAAAGATTTAGATTTAACTAAGCCTAAGTTTTGGAGACAAATACTTAACTCGGTAGATAAAGATGCAGATGAGCTGTTTACTACATACGGAATTAAAGCTGCACTAAAAGATGCAGGAGACTCTAAATTAAAACAAGTGGGCGGTAAAGTAGAATATACAGTTTATGACCCTAAAGTTTTAAAAATTAAAAACAAAAAAGTTCTAGAACGAACTAAAAAAAATAAAGGTGGTGAAATGAAAGTACCTAAGTTAAAATACGCAGTAGGCTCAGTAGCTCAAGCAGCAGCGAAAGGCGCTGATTCTTTATTGTCTGAAGCACGTAAAGACGTAGTGGCTGCACGTAGCCCTGAACCTGCAGTAGATGAAGCAACTACTGAAATGGCAGAAGCTGTATCTAAAGTAGACGCAGCTGATTCGATAGACATGGAAGATGCTCAAGTTAACTTAGAGTCAGCCTCAGAGCTTGTAGACTCTTTTACGTTTGCAGGAGATTCTAAACTAAACAAACAATTTGTAATGGAAAATTTATCTCAAATTGCTGAGTCTCCAGAAGCTACAACTAAACAAGGCATTGCATCTTTTATTACTTCTCTGCACCGTACACAGGTAGCAGAAGAAAAACGACCTCTACTTGCGCCACAAGATTTTAAAAAACTAGAAGCCTTTGTGAAAGAAGAAGAAACCGAAGAGCGCCAAGAAAAAGCAATGGGTGGCGAAGTACACAACCACGAGCGTGAGGCAATGTCTGAAGGTGGCGGCATGTACGATGAAGACGTAGAAAAATACTTAAAGTTTGAAAAAGAATACGAACAAAGCATGGACAAAGCAAAAACAGACGCTTCTCGTGAACGTATTCAAGAAAAATTCCAAGACATAAAAGACTCTTTCGAACAAGAAGTGATTGTCCAAGCAATGATGAAAAAAGACAGAGAGTCTAAAGCTAATGGTGGTTCGCTATTAATCATGAAGCCTGTAGACACTTACGACAACATTCCGGCTGAAGACAAAGCAAAAGTTGAAGCATCTCAAAAACCAGACGGTGAGATGGAAAAAGACTACACAGGCTTCATTATGAACAAGGCTTTAGACACAGATGAACAAGAACATTTAAAAGAAGCTTTGGAGAATGATTCAGAGCTTAGCGGCATCCTTGATAAAATTATGGATGTTGCAGGAGAATTTTCTGGCGAAGGGGAAGTTAAAGGTCCCGGAACCGGAACATCAGATTCGATACCTGCAAGGTTATCGGATGGTGAATTTGTTTTCACCAGAAAAGCTACCGACCAGATTGGCGTTAACAAGCTTCAGACTATGATGGATGATGCTGAACGTGAAGCTGACGGTGGCGACAAAATGAAAAAGGCTTTTGGTGGAGTCATAAACAACCCTCTTGAAACAGAAAAAAAGAAAGAAGGTACTATGTACTCTAATTTAGCAGAAGAAGAAATTAAAAAACAAATGCTTCAAGCTAACAGAACACCAAGCTTATTTTCAAAGCGATAAGGCTACTTCGAAAGAACCCCTTATTATATTATTTTAACCTAGAGGCCACCTTGTAGTATCAAGCCCTAAAATACTTAGCTAGTATTTTGGCTACCTTGAAAGAGACTATCAAGCCCCAAAAGGAGTGTGACATGACCAATTTAGTAGAAGAAAACGTAGAACGAGAAGAAGAGGCTGCTAACCCATATAATGCCCGAAAGGACTGGCACGAAGGACAAGAAGACGCACCTTTCGCTAGTGCTCAAGGACTTTATCATGAACCAGAGCAACCCAAGAAGAAGAAGGCTACCCGCAAAGCGGCCCCTGAATCCGATTCTCAAGATTCCAATTATAAAAAAAGATACGATGACCTAAAGAAACATTACGATACCAAGGTTAACGAATTTAAACAGAAAGAGCAAGAACTCGAAGCCGAAGCTCGAATGACCCAACAGGTCGAACAAGAGTCAGCTTACGAAGAACAGCTCGAAAGTTTTAAAGAAGAAAATCCAGATTTGTATGATGCAGTAGAGGCAGTAACTACTAACCAGACAAATGAACTCCGTGAAAAACTTTCAGTATTAGAACAACGTGAAGCTCAGATTGTACGCAGAGAAGCCGAAGAAACGCTTCGTACCTCACATCCTGACTTCCTTGAGCTTAGAGAAAGTGAAGAGTTTCATGTTTGGGCAGAAGCTCAGCCTGAGCAAATACAAGATTGGATTTATAATAACCCTGATAACGTATCTCTTGCAGTTAAAGCTATCGACCTTTATAAAATGGAAGCCGGTATTGCTACACCGACTAAAACTAAAAGGGCTCAGTCGCAATCTAGTTCAGGTTCGGCAGCAGATTTAGTATCTACCAAAACCAAAACTGTAGATACCAATGAGCCGAAAATCTGGACACAACGGGAAATTGCCGCTTTGTCTATGCAACAATATGAAAAGTTTGAACAAGAAATTGACCAAGCTTTAATGGAAGGCAGAGTAGTGCAATAAACTTTTTTTATTGTCTATTTTTTAGGAGAAACATATCATGGCTAACAACATTTCAGACCAAGGCTTCGCACAAACTGGCACAGGCGACCCGCTTGTATACGGCAACAACTTTGGCGCAAGCTCTAACTTTTTACCTGCGATTTACTCGAAGAAAGTTCTTAACTTCTTCCGTAAGTCTTCGGTAATTGAAGCAGTAACTAACACTGACTATACAGGTGAAATTAGTTCTTTCGGTGACTCAGTAAAAATCATCAAAGAGCCTACAATCACTGTACATCAGTACGAGCGTGGCGCAGACGTAGCAGCTACTAAACTAACCGATGATGAAACTACATTGGTTGTTGACACTGCTAACGCTTTCAAATTCATCGTAGATGATATCGAAAGCAAAATGTCTCACGTAAACTTCAAAGAAGTAGCAGCATCTTCTGCTGCATACGCTTTGAAAGATGCGTTTGACGCAGGTGTACTTGCAAGTTTAGTTGCCGGTGCTTCTGCAGCAGCTCCAAACCACGTTCTAGGTGCAGACAGTGGTACAGCACTAGGCGCAGGCATTTATGATGGCGCAGGTGCTATTGATTTAGGCGGTACTGGTGAAACAGACCCACTAGACGTACTAGCTCGCATGGCTCGTTTACTTGACGAACAAAACGTACCTGAAGAAGGTCGTTATGTAGTAGCAGGTCCTGCATTCTACGAGCAGCTGTCTCAGTCTAGCTCTAAGCTACTTAACGTAGACTTCAATGCCGGTCAAGGTTCAATCCGTAACGGTCTTGTAACTTCTGGCAAGCTACGTGGTTTCAGCATGTATCGTTCTAACAACATGCCTGAACAAACTAACGCTACTGGCGTTATCGTAGCAGGTCACATGTCAGCATGTGCTACAGCACAGACTATCACTAGCACTGAGGTTATTCGTGACCCAGATAGCTTTGGTGACATCTGTCGTGGTTTGCATGTTTATGGTGCTAAGGTTCTACGACCTGAAGCTCTTGTAACAGCTTACTACCTAATTGACTAATTTAGTCTAAATAGTGCGGGGGCTTTAATTAGCCCCCAATCTTTTACAAACAATCCAATAACAGGATAAAGAATTATGGCTACAACGTACTTAGAATTAACAAATGAAATACTTCGAGAACTTAATGAAGTCCCGCTGACTACTGTTGATTTTGACACTGCTCGTGGTATTCAAGTACATGTTAAAAATTCTATTAATCGTGCCTATATGGATATAATCAACCAAGAACCCCAGTGGCCTTTTTTATCCGTAGCTGCAAGTGGTGATGTTGACCCCATGTATGGAAACGTAGCAGTATCAACCACAGAAGGTCAGCGTTGGTACACCTTAAAAGCCGACAGCACGAGCATTAGAGACGACTACGGTTCAGTAGACTGGGATAACTTCTACATGACTACTGTAGGCGTAACAGGTGAAACAGCACCTTACGTAGGAAATAACCTACGATATACGACCACCGAAGAGTGGAAAGACTTTGTAAGAGTCTCAGAAAATTTAGATGATGCGGATACGCAGACCTATGGTCAGCCTGTACGTGTTATTAGAAGTCCAGATTCACGTAAGTTTGGACTTAGCCCAATCCCAGACAAAGAATATAAGGTTTGGTTTTTTGCATACAACCAACCTACAGAGCTATCAAGTCACGGAGATATGTTAGTATTTCCTGACATGTACGCTTCTGTACTTTCAGCACGAGCTAGATATTATGTATGGCAATTTAAAGACAGCGCACAGGCTGCAGCATTCGCACTAGACGATTATAAAAGAGGTCTAAAAAGTATGCGCTCAAATTTAATAGAGCCTGCACCTATGTATTTTAAAGATGATAGAGTGAGATTTATTTAATGCCTAATACACAACCTTTTGGTATTTCATGTAAGGGTGGTTTGAATACAAACTTAAATGAGTTTGAAATCCTTGCTGCTCCGGGGTCTGCTGTAGTTCTTAAAAACTATGAAGTAGACCCTGATGGTGGATACCGAAGAATTAACGGTTATGTTAATTATGGGGATGTTCGAGATGACACAACTCCAGTAGATGTAAAAATAAACGGTTTACAGGTATATGCCGATGGTGTGATTATTACCGCAGGAAATAAAGTTTATTTTTCGTATGTATTAAATGATGCGGTTCAATATTTAGAAATAAATAAAACTACTGATGCAGCCCACGCCCTTACATTTACAGCGTATGATGCTGCAACACCGCAACATACACAACCCCTAACAGCTTACACAAGCCAAGGAAAAGGAAACTTTTCAGTTTTTAGTGATAACGTAGAAAACGGAAGAGTTGTTATTTGTGATGGAGTAAATAAGCCGTTGCTTATTACAATTACAGGTTCTGGAAGTTATGATAATAGAAGTATTAGTGTAAAAGAAATAACTGTAAGCAATACTGTAGCGCCTGCAGTAGGAACTGTACATGGTGGCTCTTTAATCGTTGGTGGTGGTAGTGCCGCTAAAAATACTGTATATATTTCTAATTCTAACGATGTTACTAATTTCACAGGAGCTACTGGAGTAGAGTTTGTTACAGATGATGAAATCGTAGGAATTAAAAGTTTCCGTGATGATGTTATTCTTTTTTGTAAAAACAGTATTTTTAAACTTGTAAACATTTTAGATGCTGCCGCTATATCAGTCTTACCTATTACTAAAAACGTAGGCTGCCTAAGCGAGGGGAGCATCCAAGAGATTGGCGGTGATTTGCTTTTCTTAGCTCCAGATGGTATTCGTACTATTGCAGGTACAGCACGAATTGGTGACGTTGAGCTAAGCTCTGTGAGTCGCCAAATCCAAGCACTTGTTTCTATCCTAGCTTCTGAAATTGATTTGCATAATGTAAGTAGTTGTGTAATTAGAAGCAAGTCTCAGTACAGATTATTTTACTCTAAAGACTCAGAAACCACACTAGACTCTAGAGGAATCATTGGAACTTTAACACCTAATGGATTTGAGTGGTCTCAAACAGCAGGAATAAAAGCTTACGCACTTACTTCTGATTTTGATAACACTGGTATTGAAAGAAAATATCATGGCGATGATAAAGGTTTTATTTATCATCACGACCAAGGAGCATTTTTTCATCAGCTAAACGATGCAACTCCACCAGTTTTAACGGCTTCTAATATTAATGCTATTTATGAAACGCCTAATTTTGATTTTGGAGACTTAGGAACTCGAAAGACTTTAGAATATCTTAGACTTTCGTTAACTCCAGAAGCTTCTGCTACAGTTAAAATGAAAGTTACTTTTAATTCAAATGACATTAATACACCGCAACCTCAAATTTATGAGTTCCCTACTACATCAAAAGGTGGTTTGTTTGGGACAGCAAAGTTTAACATAAGCTTGTTTGGTACAGGCGCAAACGCTATAATGAAAACATTTTTAAACGGAAGCGGATATACAGCAAGCTTTCAAATATTTACAGAAAACCAAGATACACCTTATACAATTAACGGTTTATACATAAATTACGCCCCTTCAAGCAGGAGATAGTAAATGGCTACAGGATATAATAAGCAAAGTACGTATGTAGACGGGAACGTCATTACAGCTTCATTATTTAATGAAGATTTTGGAGCATTACAAAATGCTTTTGCATACACTACAGACCCTACTACAACGGGCCACACACACGATGGAAGTGCCCATCAAGGTGGAGCTATCTCTAAAATTGGGGATGCGGATTTCAATAATAAAATTGAAATTGACGGAACTACTAATGCTATTAAACTTTTTATTGAAGTAGGTGGAACAACGCCTACTGAAACTTTAAACTTAACTGCGTCTGCGCTTTCTCCTAGCGTTGCAAGTATAGACTTAGGTGCTTCATCTCAGCCTTTTGATGCTGCATATATTAACTCTATTACTATGCCTGACTCAGACGGGACGACAAATAGAATTAATCTGGGGGCAGGAACTGATTTTAATATACATTATAATGCTAATGATACCGCTGTAATTCAATCTACTACAGCAAGCAGCGTAATAGATGTAGACGGCAAAGCCGGCATTAAACTTAAAACTGACGGTACTGAAAGACTTGCGACCTCAACTACAGGCGTTGATGTTTCGGGAGCGTTTACAGTAGATACTGATGTTCTGGTAGTAGACGACACAAATAATAGAGTAGGTGTTAATGTTGCAGCGCCTGCAGAGGCTTTAGATGTTAATGGAAACATTGCAGTAAGCGGCACAGTGGACAGTCGTGATTTAGCTACTGACGGTGATAAACTAGACCTAATAGAAGCAAATGCAGATGTAACGGACTCAGTTAATGTAGAAGCCGCAGGTGCATTAATGGATTCAGAGGTAACTAACCTAGCACAGGTTAAGACTTTTGATTCTAGCGTTTACGCTACATCCACACAAGGTACAACAGCAGACAACGCTCTACCTAAAGCAGGCGGGCAAATGACGGGCAATATTACGTTTTCTAGTACAGAGACTGTAGATGGTCGTGATTTATCTGTTGATGGTGCTAAGTTAGACCTAATAGAAGCAAGTGCAGACGTAACGGACTCAGTTAATGTAGAAGCCGCAGGTGCATTAATGGATTCAGAAGTCACTAACCTAGACCAAGTTAAGGCTTTTAATTCCTCTGAGTATGCTACATCCACACAAGGCACAGCAGCAGATAATGCCCTACCTAAAGCAGGCGGGCAGATGACAGGTAACATTACGTTCTCTGGAACAGAAACTGTAGATGGCCGTGATTTATCTGTTGACGGTGATAAACTAGACCTAATAGAAGCAAATGCAGATGTAACGGACACAACCAACGTAACTGACGCAGGCGCTTTAATGGATTCAGAGGTAACTAACCTAGCACAGGTTAAGGCTTTTGATTCTAGTGATTATGCCACATCCGCACAAGGTACTACAGCAGACTCAGCTTTGCAAAATCTTGTTGAAGACACTAGCCCACAGTTAGGCGGTACTTTAGACCTTAACACTAATAACATCACAGGAACTGGAAACATATCTATATCTCAAGGCAATGTATCCGTTCCTGCTTTTGAACTAAAAAGCACTGCTGACACTGCTGCAAATCTTCCCGGACCGCTATTGCGACTATCCAGAAACGCTTCGGGTACTGCTGAAGATGGAGACCATTTAGGACAAGTAGAGTTTCGTGGTGAAGATAGTGGCAATACTTCAATAAAATATGCTTCTATTAGAGCTACTGCTGCAGACGTAACACCTTCTGCTACTTATGGTCAGCTAGATTTTTATAATATAAAAAATGGAACTGACACTAAGCTAATGTCCTTAAGCTCCTCAGCTTTGGATTTGGATACCGGAGTTGTTTTAAACACTGGTGGAATTGTTAATATAACTGGAAGTACTTCTAAGCTAACTTTTGATTCTTCAGGAACTGACGTAGTTACAATTACTGGCTATCAGTTAGGTGCTACTACTCCTAACACAGACCTTACTTTAAGATGCGATAAAACAATTTCACTACAGAATGTAAATCTAGGTGTTTCAGGATTACCTCACAATGATGTACTAACAGTTAATGCAACTACTAGTAATACCAACGCTTTAACTTTCTTTAGTAAGCCTCATTATCCTGAGCGTACTGGACTTCCATTAACTACAACTTCAAGCCCTACGCCTTCTATAGGCACTTCTGATGCCGTATTTGTTTATGACACTACAAAAGATTTTGATGGCGGTCAATGGCGATTAAACCTCGAAAACGAAAGCTTTCAGTCACTTAACAGAACTCTTCCAAAAACTATGATTCTTGAAGCAGATTCAAATGTGTTAAGAATTATAGACCCTTCTTTTAGAGAAGACCCTTTTGTTACTACAACTATTTCTTTAGACGGAATAGCAAGCACTAATATTTCTAAAATTGTAGCTCAAAACGGGTATGTTTTAGTTTATATGGTCGCTCAAGGCTCACCGGGAGTTGTCGTACTTTTAGACTTAATAGAAAACAATGCGATAAAGTATTTAAGCTCAGGAACTTTACAGTATTATGCTTCTAAAAACTTAGCAACCATACAGAGGCCAGACGCTGTAAGATATAAAGTTAAATCAGGCTATCACACAATGACTGCTATTCGAACTGCGTTCTTATCCTTTCCAATATTAGACGGAAAAGAATTAAATTCAAAACGCCCTAAAGTCAGAGTAAACTTAGTTGGGCAGACAAGCGCCCTTGTATCTTATATAAACAAGGATGAGTTTAGTACTTATGTATCTCTTGATGGTACTGGATTACATGGAACAAATAATAAAGAAAGAAATTCTGTATTTGTTAGTTCAGCTACTGGAATTACAGAATTAGTCGATGATTATGATGTCTCTTTTACGGGGGTCACTAATTCTAACCCAGTAGTTACAAACGCTCTGATTAAAATTTCAGAAACAGTAGATGGTGATTCTACTTTATTCAGACAATATGGAACTGTTGAAGAAATTGAACAAATGTCTGAAAATGGTCTTGCATACATAACAAGCTATGGTTCTGATTCTGATAGTCTAACGCAGCTTATTCCTTTAAGGTCTTTAGACCGATTTGATATAAACAGCACCTCTCCCGGATTGTTATTTTCAAAAATTACAGAAACTAAAGTATCGGGAATAGTTCCAAATAAGTCAACAGGTTTTACAGCCCTGTCTGAAATACAGGCAAATACAACTACTACAGCGATAAGTACAGCAACTGATGGCCCAAAAAGCTATCAGGACAAAGACATCATTATGCCTTTCCTCCCTAACTTACCGCTACTTAACCTAACTGCTTTAGTATCTACAGAGCAGGTGGGTGGTGGCGACACTTCAGTGCCTTTAACACGCTTTAATGTTGACCCAGACGGTCCATCTCTACTAGGCGCTTACGGGCTGCCTGAAGAAATTACCGATGCCGGAGAAGACCAGAATATTATAGACATTGACCATGGTGCCGGCTATTCAACAGTAGCCAATAAAGGTTTTTATCTGTCTTTTTGGATTAAATTTGCAAACTCGTATACTGCCGCAGCTGATGAAGATATAATAACTATAGGTCAAGACGATGGAAAACAAATTAAAATTGCTCTAGACTCAAATAGCTTACCTGCTTTATACCGCAAAGATTCTGGAACTACTTACAGTTCAGCTACATTAGATACTCCTACAGGTGATAACGCACCAGACTTAACAGAATGGACAAACGTAACTTTATTAAAGCCTTTAGGTCGAACTGGGTTTACTCAGCTGTTTATTAACGGAGTCGAGGTAGACTCATCAGCTGATATAACGGCTTCTACATTTTATGATGTTTCCCCCGTTTCTAGTGATAGTACCATAAAAATTATTACTAGTCATAAGTTTGTACTAAGTCTAGTTAAACACTATGTTCCTTTAGCAACATTTGCTGATAGTTTAACACCTGCTATGGTTGAAAAAAGCTATGATTTAGAAAAGCCTATGTTTGGACCTAGTACTGGAATTACCTATTTAAAGCCGCCTTCAAACGTAGCAGATAAAAACTTTATAACTTTTAACGAGCATACAAAAACTTTAAGTGTTATAAATACAGCGGCAACTATAGAGTACGATGGTTTAATTAGCAAACATGTAGACGCAAGCCTAAACAGGATTCAGCCTACAGTAGCTGTTTCTTCAGGCTCTAACTTACTAGTAGGAGAATAATAATGGCATTAACTATAAACACACAAAAAATAGCTGTTGATGATATTGATTTCTCAGAAAAAGCTAGTTCAGGAAAAGCATATAGTATTTCTAGAAAGCCTGTTAGCACCGGTTTAAATAGTGTATCTGCAAACTCTTTAGTAGGCAGCTCTACTACAGGGTGGACAACTACTGGGTCAGTAGCTGTTTCACTTGAAAGTGGAAGAATAAAAATAAGTGGTAGTGGAGGCTCAGCTCCTAATGGGACAGTTACTGTAGCTCTTGATACTATTCCGGGAAATTATTATTTATTTTCAACCGATAAAGATACTAGTAGTAATCTAGGTACTGGCGGTAGCTTTACTATGTCTGCAAGCACGAAAATTCCCACAAGTCCTTATGATTCGGACCAAGGATATATTGTAAATTTTGAAAACATAACATCTTCTTATATTGATAAAAGAACACAATTTAAAGCTGTATCTGATATAACATATTTAAATTTTACTATTACATCAAGCAATACATCAGCTTATGTACGTTTTGACACTGTCAGTTTACTAGATTTAACTATTCCAAATAATCTAGAAGTTACTTCTGTAAACGGAAGAGCAAATACATATAACTATGCGGGAATGGTGCCTATTGGTCAAGCTAATAATACAGATAAAAATTCAGGATACTTTGTAATGTCTGATGGTTTTGTACAATATTTATATTTTCCTGCCAACGACCTTATTTTCTATCTTACAAACGCTACTGATTATGGAGTACATGGGGACGGAAGCTTATTCATTGAAGGAGTTTTAAAATGATTTTAAAAGGATATAAACCTTTAAACAAAGAAGACTTAGAAAAACACATTCAATATTTTATAAGTAAAAACTGGCCCCAGTGGAAACGTGAGCGTTCTCTTAGGAAAGGTGATGGTGAGTTTAATTCTTTCATGGAAGACAATAATGAATTAATAGATTCAATGGAAGAAAACAATGAGTTTAATATAAGTTTAGATGACTACAAAGAAGCTGTATACAGATTAGAATATCCAGTTGGCATAGTAGCTAACGAAAACTTAGATGCTAGGCAACGAGCAGAAGCTCAAGCCACAATTGATTCAACGTCTGAAGACGTTAAAACTTTCGAGGGTTAATATTATGATGACTGAGGAAACCAAACAAGCTGTAGACGTATTTGCAGCATCAGCAGGAGTTATGTCTTTGGCGGCTTGGTTGCCTCCGATAGCTAGTCTGTTTACTATTATATGGCTAGGCCTTCGTATTTATGAATCAGAAACAATTCAAAAAATTGTTAATAGGAATACTAAATAATGGAAGAGAAAAAAACTCCAAGAGCTAAACTGCACAGTGGTGGACACAAGTCATACAAAACAAGACGTGGCACTGCGTGGACTCCTCATGCTCCTCATCCAAAGCCCCCAACGTTGACTGCCTCGCAACAAAAGTTTGCTAAAAAGAAAGACGAAGACATCAGAGCTTATTTTAAACGTCTTGGTCTACCCCCACAAAAAAGCAGGGGGGAAAGTGTTCAAAACTACGCAAGACGGCTTGGAATAATTGAAGACTTAGGAAGCAGTAGAAATTCTACTAATTACTTTAACAAGTTGGCAGATGCAATCGCAAGAAACTACGGGGACGCTTTGGATGGGAAAAAGGCTGCTCCTAAAATGGGGCTAAGCGGTAAAGCGTGGGTTCGTGCAGGAGGTCGAGGCAGAGCGCCTAGTAGTAAAACAGCGCAGAGCTCATATAACAGAGCTGTAGCAGCCCATAATGTAGTTATGAAAAATATTGGGACTATAAAAAAAGCTAGTGAAGCCGAAGCCTTAGCTAAAAAACAAGAAGCAGCTCAAAAAGTAATTCGTGATAAAGAAGTAGCAGCCCGTAAAGCGGCAGCAGAAGCAGCTAAAGTAAAAAATGCAGCAGCCTTTAAAGCTACTCAAGAAGCTGAAGATAAAGCATTTGCAGCGGCTAAAAATCAAGCTGCTACGTTTACACCTGCTACACCTTCTTTCCCAGTAGAACCACCTTCCGGAGGAACAATGCCTAAAAAAACCAAAGACACAAGCACGGGCTCTGCCGGTGGTATTACTGAATCAGCTTCTCAAGCGGGTTCAGTAGCTAGTATAACTCCTGAAGGCACAGCCCCTACAGAATTAGCTTACACAGCACCCGATGCTGTAGTATCTAAAGTAGCTCCGGCACTAGTAAACACCGAGGGAACTTATACTGCGGAAGAAGATATCACACAACTAGAAAGTCCAGAAGACTTAACAGTTAGAAAAGTTGTTGCTCCTACAATGGATGCTTTAGAAGAACAAGGCGCAGTTACGAAAGTAACAGCCCCTGAAGAACTAGAAGCAGCAAGTTATAATGCTGAAACACTAGACACGCAACAGGCGGTAACTGCAGCAAAAGGAACAGTGTCAGATAAAGCTATTGCTAAAGCTGATGAAGCTACTTTAACTGAACGTGCAGAAACTGCAGAAAGAGACACAGCAGCAGAACAAGCAGCTATGGCAGAAACCGCTGAATTTGATAAAAGCGCAGAATCTGAAGTAGGGGAAGTTACGGGCGAAGTAGCTCAAGTAGAAGAAACAGAAGAAGCCGAAACATTTAGACGAGAGGCAATTCTTGGAACTCCTACACCTGAAGGTGAAGCAGCTGAAATTATGAGCATGTATGACTATAATCAGTCACAGCAACGTGCGATTCAAGGCATTAAAGCAAAAGACAAAGCAATTAAAAAACTTAAATCTCAAGGTTTAAAAGACGATGAAATTGCTAAGCAGCTTGCAGATAACCCAGAACTTGTCGCAGACCAAATGGAAGATATGCCAGAAGATGTACGAACTACACTATCTGGCTTACCTCAAGAAGCTCTTGTCGATGTTCAGATGGAGTCACTACTAGCGGGTATGGAGGATGGAGATATTCCTGCTTGGGCTAAGCCTGCTCTTTCTTTGGTTGAAAGCAAGCTTGCTGCTCGTGGGATGTCACGTTCTAGTGTAGGTAGAGATGCGTTGTTTAATGCTGTAATTCAAAGTGCGATACCTTTAGCTCAAAGCAATGCTCAAGCTATTCAAGCAGCTACGTCTCAAGATAAGCAGATTGCTGCAGATTTCTTAGCTAAAAATGCAGAGCTTAAGCAGCAAATGGACTTGGCTAACATGAGCAATGACCAACAGATGCGTATAGCTAATTTAAGCGCTTTAAATGCAGCAAGCTCAGATAACTTGACTGCTGCACAACAAACTGAATTAGCCAATCTTAATACACGTATGCAGACTAACCTTACTCAGGCACAAATTGCAAGTCAAATGAATGTTGCTCAGTTAAATGTTGACCAACAACGTGCAGTAGAAAATGCTCAAACAGTAGCTAGAATTGATTTAGCTAAGTTTGATGCAGCTCAACAAGTAACATTAGCTAACAGTAAGTTTATGCAAACTATGGTTCAAACTGAGTTTAATGCTGAACAGCAAACCATGCTTCAAAATGCTACAGCAATGGCTAATATGGATATGGCAAACGCAGACCAAAGAACTAAGTTAGCAATTACAAATGCTCAATCATTTCTTCAAATGGATATGACTAATTTAAACAATCAACAACAAGCTAACATAACAAAAGCCCAACTGAATCAACAAAGATTGTTAAGTAACCAGTCACAGCAGAATGCAGCTAAGCAGTTTAATGCTAAATCTGAAACTCAGTCAGAACAGTTTATGGCTAGTTTAGGTTCTCAAATTGAACAGTTTAATTCTTCTGCTCAGTCAGCTAGGGAGCAGTTTAACGCTACAGAAAACAACAAACGCTCTGCCCAGAAAGCAGGCAATGCGCTAGAAGTAGAGAGATTAAACGCTCAACTTATGGCTGATATAAATAAGTTTAACGCTCAACAAGATTTCCAACGTGACCAGTGGAATGCAGCAAATGCTCAAGCTATACAGCAGTCAAACGTAGCTTGGAGACGACAAGCAAATTTAGCCAACACTGCAGCTCAAAATGCAGCTAATGGTCAGAATGTGCAAATTGCTTATAACATGAGTTCACAAGAACAAACTCAGCTGTGGCAACAAATGCGTGATGATGCTGCCTACATTCGTCAAGCCTATGAAAATGATGAGCAAAGAAAAAGCCAGTTAGTTGCTACAGCTATTTCAAACGAAGAAGTAGTTAAAGCTTCAGGTGGAGATGTTGGTAAACTTTTAACAATAGCAAATACTGCTCTTGACAAACCAAAAGATTCAATTTAATTAGAGGAAAATTTAAAATGGGATTCTTAAGTAAAATAGCAAAAGGTCTTAAAAAAGTCGTAAAGAAAATCGGCAAAGGCATTAAGTCTGCATTCAAAAAGGTTGGAAAGTTTGTAGGTAAACTTGGAATTGTTGGTCAGATTGCTATGATGTTTGTGCTTCCGGCAATAGGAGGTGCGCTAATGAAAGGGCTTGGGACAGGGTTTAATGCCCTTATTGGCAAGTCCGCTACATTTGCGACTGCAGGCACGACAGGGACTTTAACAGCCGGTACAGGTATGTTAGGCAGCAGCAGTGCTATTATTCGTGGTGCAGGTCACGTATTAAAAGCCGCAGGTAACTTTGCAAAAGTAGGTCACTCAGCATTTAAAACTGTCACAGGCGCTGTTGGAAGTTTTGTAAAAGAATTTGCAGGCACTGCACTTAAAAAGATTCCGGGAATGCAGACGCTAATGCCAAGCCTAAGTAACGCTCCAGATACATTCTTTCAAGGAAGCGGCAGTGCTTGGAGTAAAGTATCTCAAAAAGTTATTACGGACGGAAAAAGTCTTCTTACGGATTTCAATACGGCAATTGGCTATACCCCACCGCCAACTCCAGTAACCTCTAAAGTAGCGTCAACTATCGGTACTGAGGCAGCTAAGTCTGTAGGTGTTCCAGACACTACACTTAAAACGGAATCTCTGGTCGATACTTTAGGTCCTGAGCAAACAATTAGTTCTTCGTCAGCACCTACTACATCGCTGCTTGAACCTCAAAGTGGATTACAGTCATCTGCCGCACCATCTGTTCTAGCGCCTGATAATGTAGTTACTGGTGCTCAACAGTCTGTAATTGGAGAAGGAGTAACAGCTAAGGTGGCTGAAGACCCAAGCTTCTTATCTAAACTAGGGACAAGCACCAAAGAGGCTGTGATGTCTATCCCTGACAAAATCATTGAAGCCCCCGGAAAGTTTGTAGAAGGTCTTGATAAAACTGTACAGAAAGGTTTACAGAATAAAGTCTTAGTAGAAACAGGCTTAGTAGATAGTCCTGTACAAAATGTAACTTATGAAGGAAGCACTGTAGTTCCTCAAATGGCAGACACTCCGTTTATGAACCAATATGCTTCTTCAGCAATAAACGACAGGGCGTATCAAATGTCTGTAAACCCAACAGGATACAGCATGTCAAACCCTTGGGGTAGTCCGGCAAATACATATCAACAAGAACTAGGAGCTCGTTATGGATGAACAAACTTATATGGCTGAAATGTCTAAGATGGACCGACCTATTCCGGGACAGTCTTTAACCAATGACCCTGAGAATCCGGCTCCTTATGAGCAGCCGCCTAAGTTTACAAATGTCCATGAAGCTACTCAGTTTATGTGGGACAAGATTACTGATGATGCACTATATGAAAGTTTAATGACTGGCATATCTCAAGGAGTTGCGGTTTTACCTGTAGTACAAATATTGCTTTTTGATGAGTTTCAAAAAGGTACATTTAATCCTGATTTAATGCTAATGCTTATTGAGCCTACTGCCTACATGGTTATTGCACTAGCAGAGCGTTTAGACCTTGATATAGAAATTGATGGCGAAGAAGAAGAAGGCGAAGTTTTTGGAGTTTCTATGCAAGAAGAGAAACTAAATAAACTTAGGGAAGCTGCCGGACCTACTAATAAAGTTCCAGAGGGTTTATTAACTCCTTCTCAACTTAATGATATGACAGAGCTTCCAGAGCTTCCAAGTTTATTACAAGCTCCTGCACCTACACCATCGCAAGAACCTACACAGCAACCTAGCCTGATGGCTCCAACTGAAGGACAGTAAATATGAAAGCATCTGAATTTGGACAAAGCTTACTTTCGGATATTCGTGAAAGAAATAAAGACGCTCAAAAACGAGCCGAGAAACGTGCTAAAAGAGACAAGTGGAAACAGGTAGGACTTAAAGTAGCTTTTAATGTTGCAGAAGACCTCTTGATGCAGCGTCATCAAAAAATGATGAATAACGAAGAGATGATGGCTAATAAACTTAAAATAGATTCTGTATATAATGAAGCTAACGATTTTGCAGCTAAGTATCAAGAGGCTCAAGACTATGCAGGCGGTCAAGATGCCTACCTTAAAAATGAACTTCAAGGTCTAATAGGTTCTCAGCTACACAACACCTATGAGACGGGAACATATAATAAATCTCAGTTTAACTCACTTCAACATACTTTGACTAACGGGTACTTTGACGATTATAAAGAGTCTTTTGAAACTAGAGTACGGGCACATAAGCAATTTTTGGCATCAGGCGATAAGGAAAGATATTATAAAAACTTACGAACTATGCAAGGTGACGGGACTATTGGTTCAAGCCTAACACAGTTAATTAAAAAGATTCCGGGAGTTTCTGCGCTTACTGGTAATGTAAACAAAGACTTGCATAAAGCTAACCAAGAAATACTTTCTAGCTTAGGAACTAAGTCAGGCACTCGTGTAGATAAGGACGGTAAAACAGTAGAATCGAAAGGTTTGCAAACTTATCAAGAAGTCTATCGAAAAACTAGAGATACTGAGCTTGCAGCTTATGTAGCTAATGAAGTAAAAGACTTTGGACTGTCTGGTCCTGCCCCAGATTTTGGCGACCGTTTTGAGATGGAAATAATTAATTCTGCAGGGATTACACGTAAAGTTCCTGTTCGAGAAAAAACCAGTTATAATTCAAATGGAACTATTGCTAATCGTTCTATTGTGCATATTACTGCACAAGGCTATGTATCTAAGAGTGCAGAACAGACACAAGGAGAAATAGACTTTTTAACTGGGGCTTCGCTTCTTAAAGACTTTGAAGCGGGGTCAGCAGCCTTACGTAGACTATCAGCAGAAGAAACTGATACTCTTCAAGAAGCTCAAAAAGACTACTTAAAAGAGGCAGGCGTTACTTCTACTGCATCAAACTATGGGGACATGCTTGAATCCATGAGCGAAGACTTATCTCGTTCTATACAAATGGGCGGTCAAGCTGCGCCATATCAAGGATGGGGAACTCCTACTGTAGGTCGTGAAATTACTCTACACATGATTAAGAAAGATGTTAACGAAAATGAAGGCGTAGGCAATAGCGTAACTGTAGGTTTAGACAATCCTTTTGAAACAGCTATTGCCGCTGCTGAGCTTTTAGAAACTAAAAAGATTAGTGCTTCTTCTCAAACAATACCTAAGATTATGTCTAATGGAGTTAAACTATATAATACTTTATATGGTTTAGACTTAAGTACACGAGAAAAGTTAGATACTAAACTAGAAGAACTAGATTATTTTAATGAGTATGCTGACGGAGAAAAAATTGAATCTATGGTTAACATTGTTAAGTATGCAGTAGATAGCAATTTAAATCCTTCCGATTTTGGCGGCAAAGATAAAATGTTAGCTGCAGTACAAACCCTTTTACAGTCTGATTCGTATAACGAAGAACTGGGAAATAGAAAAATACAAGCTCAAAAGCAGCAAGAGGAAAAAGAGAGACAAGAAAAAGAAGCTAAAAGACTAGCCGCAGAAAGAAGAAACACTTCAATGCTACGCTCAGCTACTCCCTTTTCTTCACGATAAATTTAAAAGGAATATAAATTAATGTCGAATATAAAAAATACGTTTTCTTTTGACGGTTCAGATTCGGATACATTCTCTAAAGGACTAGGGGATATTACTAGAGAAAAACAAGAACGTGAGGCTAAAAATTATTTGACTCCCGAAGAATATACAGTTACAGATTGGGAGAAAGATGAGTTAGTTCAATCAAGTTTTGAAACTCTTACAGAATACTTGACCGAAGAAAAAGGCATGGGTAACTACTTATTTGACCAAGCAACTACTGGTCAGGAAACAGACCCTGCTGAGTTTATGCGAGACCTAACTATGAGATTAGGTGCTCCGCTTGCAACTGCTAAAGCTCTTGAAGATGCTCCCGAAAAAGTAAAAGAATCTTTTCGTATAATGAAGTCTCGTTGGGATAAAGCTGAGGTTAAAGGCGGCAAAGAACAGCTTGATAGAGTTTTAGATTATGGTGCTGATTTAGTATTCAGTCCAGAAGGGTTAGCTACAATAGGTGGCTTACTTTCTGGTGTTTCTACGTTTGGTATATCTTCAGCCGCTACTGTTGCTTCTAGAAAACTTGCTCAAACGCAAGCAACTAAAGCACTAATGAACGCTGTAAAAGCTACAAAGGCTGCAAGTACTAAAAACCCCTTAAAGGCTACAGCGTTGATAAGCTCAACTTATGGTGGAGCTGCTTCGCACTTAGCACAAGAACTAGACATTGCTTCAGACATAAAAAAAGAAGAAGATTATAGCTTAGGTGAAGTGGCTTTTGGCACAGTAGCCGGTGGAGTCCTTGGTCCTGCGGCTGTAAAAGGCATCGGGCTGTTAGGTAAAGGCGGCAAAATGGCTGCTAGTTACTTCAGAGAAGGTACACGAGTTCCTAAAGAAATAAGCCTTAAAGAAGCTAAACAGGTTTTTGATGAAGGAATTGAAGGCGAGTGGATTCCTGCCTCTGGTGAAGAACTAGTGGGGCAAGTACAAAAACTTCTTGAAGGAACTACAACAACTTTAAAAGATATTACACCTAAACAAGTTATAGTTGTAGCTAACAAGTTTGCTGATGACTTAGGTGGCGGTGAAAAAACCCGTGCTGATATATTACGCATTATTCGTGCAGCCGCAGATGCAGAAGATACAGTAGACGGAAAAACTAATAAGTTAATTCAAGGCTTATACGTAGTTGCATCAGACATTAGTGGTAACTTTTTTGGTAAGGCTGCAGGTGTGCTTAGTCCTATCACTAAGTTTTC
>Ga0115572_10000866_pt1 | contig 24998 bp, 27 predicted proteins | sample COGITO_mtgs_1206_FD_88681 | JGI IMG/M metagenome (GOLD analysis project Ga0115572, IMG submission 88681) | Pelagic marine microbial communities from North Sea - COGITO_mtgs_120607 | ecosystem: Environmental > Aquatic > Marine > Epipelagic | place: Germany:Helgoland, sampling site Kabeltonne... | reverse complement strand
TAAAATGCAAATGAAGGATGACCTGATTGGTAATTTCTTGCAGGGCATTCTTCATGGCGGTGCGATTTCAACAGCGCTTGATGTAACGGGCGGTGCAATGGCAATGATTGCAGCTTGGCAAAGACTAAAAGAACACAAGGTGCCAACGTCAGAACGCCCAAAAACTTTGTCAAAATTAGGCACGATTGATATGCGTGTTGATTTCTTACAGCCAGGCAAAGGTAAGGAGTTCACCATCAGTTCTACATTGCTGCGAATTGGCAATAAAGTAGCGGTAACGCGGATGGAACTTAAAAATGAAAATGGTGAATTAATCTCTGTAGGAACGGGTACATACTTGTGCGGATAGTCAGGTTTTTAGGCTGATTGAAGCATATTCTGATCAATCGCGACTAATTATTTAAAATAGCTAAAATATAGGCGATATTTTAAATAATTAGTGTTGACAATGGCTGAGATCAGCTTAGTATACAGACGTCTGAAAGTTAGTCTTAGTTTTATGTACACCGTTTCGATATCCTGTATCTCGTCCTGTTTTCATAAATTATTGGCAGCACTTCAGCCATAATGACTCATTAGAGTCGCAAATTTTTTTCTGAATTTACAGGATACTATTATGTCTACTACAACTGGTACAGTTAAGTGGTTCAACGAATCTAAAGGCTTTGGTTTTATCGAGCAAGAAAACGGCCCTGACGTTTTCGCTCACTTCCGTGCTATTCAAGGTACTGGCTTTAAAACTCTTGCTGAAGGCCAAAAAGTTGAGTTCACTGTAACTCAAGGTCAAAAAGGCCCACAAGCTGAGAACATCGTACCTTTATAATTTAAAGGTAACGGCTTAATTTCTTCGGAAAATAAGCAGTTCAAGTTTGAAAAAGGCTAAACCGAAAGGTTTGGCCTTTTTTTATGCCTGCTATTTATGAAAAGGGGAGAGTATTTCTTAGCTCTGTAAGTGACAGGCAAAAAAATCCCCAGTCCATCATCAAGAGACAGACTAGGGATTCACAAGGTGTTATCTCTATCGAGTAGGCTTGTGGCGCTGGCCGTTACTATTTGCCCAAGGGTTATCAGAGCCACCTGAAGTTGATTTCTTTGCTGCAGACTGCCCACGACGAGGTGCTTTGCCAGAGGTGTTGGCTCGTTCGCCACTGCCCCCTTGCTTTGGCTTGTGTTTCTTAGTGCTATTCGCTGCATGCTGGCCATCACGATGTTCGTTGTGAGACCTAGGCTTTTTGGGTTTGTTAGCTCTTGGTGCGCGTGCGTTTAATTTAGACTCTGGTAAACGATTTTCTGGCTCAAAGCCCGGTAAAATCTCACGTTCAAGCAGTTCACCGATTACTCGTTCAATCGCAAATAATTCTTTTGTTTCATCAGCGCAAACCAATGATACAGCATGACCTTCAGCTCCTGCACGACCTGTACGACCGATACGATGGACATAATCCTCAGGCACATTCGGTAGGTCAAAGTTTACTACTTGAGGAAGTTGCTCAATATCAATACCGCGTGCGGCAATATCTGTAGCGACTAGAATGCGTACTTCACCGGCTTTAAAATCAGCTAATGCTCGAGTGCGAGCCCCTTGGCTTTTATTACCATGAATTGCAGCAGCGGTAATGCCACGACCTTCTAAAAACTTTGTTAGTTTATTTGCCCCGTGCTTGGTGCGGCTGAATACTAGGGCTTGTTTCCAATTGCCGTCTTCAATTAATTTGGCGAGGGCTGCAGGCTTTTGTTTTTTATCCACAGGATAAATCCACTGCTTTACTAACTTAGTTGTAACGTTAGGCGGAGCAACGGAGATCTCAACAGGGTTGTGTACAAGCCCTTTTGCTAGTGCGCGGATATCATTTGAAAAAGTGGCAGAGAATAATAGGTTCTGACGATTCTTTGGTAAGGCTTTTAATATTTTTTTAATATCGTGAATAAAGCCCATGTCCAACATGCGATCAGCTTCATCTAGAACTAAAAACTCAAGCTGAGCGAATTTAATAGCACCTTGGTTCATCAAGTCTAATAAGCGACCAGGAGTTGCAACAAGTACATCAGCCCCTTTACGCATGCGCATCATTTGTGGATTAGCTTTTACGCCGCCAAAGATTACGCAAGATGTTAAGTGGGTATTTTTCGAATACTTGTCGACGTTATCGGCAACTTGGGCAGCTAGCTCACGAGTTGGTGTTAATACGAGTGCACGAACTTGGTTGTTTTGTACGCGTGGACCTTTAGCAAGCATTTCTAAAATAGGTAAAGTAAAGCCTGCGGTTTTGCCTGTACCGGTTTGAGCGGCAGCCATGATGTCTTTGCCTTCAAGAACTGCAGGAATAGCAGCAGCCTGAATAGGTGACGGTGTTGTATAGCCTTGTGCTGTTACAGCTTCAAGAATGGCTGGAGAAAGACCCAGATCGGCAAAACTCATAGAAAACTCACTTGATTTAGCGGGGGTGCAGCTTACAGCATAGTGGGTTATAGAGCTATGTCTTGTTTTGTACAAAACTCAGTTGGCTATTTATCCATATCAATAGGTTAATTGATTAAATGAAATGGTGCATGTGAATAAATTTTGTTTTCTTTTAGTGCATCACTTGTAGATGAGAAAAATAAGTTGCGTCGTTATATTGTTGAATAATCCCGTTGAGAGGCTTATTTTCGGCATTCTTCTCATTTTCTTGTCCAATTGGCCAAGTTATTGCTTTAGCTGTATGAAACATTACAACCGTCTTAGACGTATTAGGAGAATTCATATGTTAAAACAGAAACCTTGGCAGTCTTTGTTGGCCGCTACCTCTTTAGCTTTAGGTCTTGGTATTGGGCAAGCAGCTGTTGCTGATGACGATCCATTAAAAGTGGGCTTTGTTTATGTAGGGCCAGTAGGTGATTATGGCTGGTCTTATGAGCATGACCGCGGGCGTATCGAAGCAAAAGAGTTTTATGGCGATAAAATTGAAACTACCTATGTAGAAAATGTGCCTGAGGGTGCTGACGCCGAGCGAGTTATTCGTCAAATGGCTAAAGGTGGTGCAGATCTTATCTTTACCACATCATTTGGTTTTATGAACCCAACACTTAAGGTTGCTAAACGCTTTCCTAATGTGAAGTTTGAGCATGCAACGGGTTATAAGCGTTCTGAAAACGTGTCGACTTATTTGTTGAGAACGTATGAAGGACGTTATGTTTCTGGTATTGCTGCGGGTCTTGAAACCAAAACTAATACCATTGGTTATATTGCTTCTTTCCCAATCCCTGAAGTTATCCGCGACATCAATGCTGTTTACATGGCTGCGAAGACGGTTAACCCTGATGTTAAAATTAAAATCATGTGGGTAAGTACTTGGTATGATCCAGTTAAGGAAACAGAAGCCGCGAATGCATTAATGGCACAAGGCGCTGATGTTATCCTTCAGCACACTGATAGTCCTGCACCTTTACAGGCAGCGGAAAAGAAAGGTGTGAAAGCTATCGGCCAAGCGTCTGACATGAGCCAATTCTCTAAGAATGCACACATGTTCTCGATTCAAGATAAATGGTCTAGTTATTATATTGATAGAATCCAAAAAGTAATGGATGACACTTGGGTATCGGAAGATTACTGGGGTGGTTTTGCGGAAGATTTGTTAGTTGTTGCATCAGTTAATGACAATCTTCCAGCTAAAACTAAGGACGCGGTGATGACTGCTTATAATGATATTAAATCAGGTAAGTTAAAACCATTTACTGGTCCTATTTATGATAACCAAGGCAACCTAGTTGTTAAAGAAGGTCATTCATTAACAGACCAGGAATTGTCGGGTGTTAATTGGTACGTAAAAGGCATCGACGCAACTATTCCTAAGTAAGGTAGAAGTAATTTAGAAAGAATGCGGCTTTCCATTCTGAAAGCCGCTATATAGGTAGTAAAGTCATGAAAACAGTTCCATTAATTGATATCTCCCCACTTAATTCAGGCGATGAGCAAGCTTATTTAGCCGTGGCGAAAGAAATCGATCATGCCTGCCGAGAAATGGGTTTTTTTTACATCACAGGACACGGTATTTCTTCTGAACAAATGAAGAGTATGTTTGATCTAGCCGAGCGCTTTTTCGCCCAACCTGAAGATGTAAAACAACAAATTCTAATTGCCAACAGCTCTAATCACAGAGGCTGGGGCACAAAAGGGTCAGAACAACTGGACCCAACACAACCACAAGACTGGAAAGAAACCTTCGATATGGCTCTGGATATTCATCCTGATCACCCAATCGCAAAAGCTTGCCCTCAGCTGTATGGCCCTAACCAATATGGCGAGCTAGAAGGATTTGCCCAGCAAATGAACCAACACTACGGTTTATTAATGGCCGTTGCTAAACGCATACTTAAGGCCATGGCCATTGCGCTTAATCAGCCAGAAAACTTCTTCAATCAATACTTTGATGATCACATCAGTGTACTGCGCTTATTGCACTATCCACCACGTCCGGCCAATGCCGTGGTTGATGCACAAACTAAGGCCGCAGGTGCTCACACAGACTACGGCTGCATTACACTGCTAGCCCAAGACGAAATTGGCGGCTTAGAAGTCTGCAACGCACAAGATGAATGGGTAGCAGCACCACCTATAAAAGACAGTATAGTGGTCAACATTGGTGATTTAATGCAGCGCTGGACCAATGATCAGTACCGTTCAACGGCTCACCGAGTAGCGAGCCCACCAAGTAATACTCATCGTTATTCTATGCCTTTCTTTGTGGAGCCAAGGTACGACACCGAAGTGCGCTGCATTGAAAGCTGCTTAGCGGAAGGTGAAAAGCCTAAGTATGAAATGATTACGAGTGGTGACTGGATTATGTCTCGATTTAATGCAACTTATGCGTATCGAACAGAAACCTCGTAAACGATAATGTCATCTATTTTCCAACTCTACATTAGCTGGCAGTGCCAGCTAAGCTTATATTATCTCCATCGTTATTTTAGGAATCGTTATGTCACACTCTTCGAAGGTTGTGGCCAGTGAGTCGTTTTTACGTTCATTGCCCAAAGCTGAACTGCATTTGCATATAGAAGGCTCTCTTGAGCCCGAGTTGATGTTCAAACTCGCCGAGCGTAATGGCATTAAGCTGCCTTATGCTAGTGTTGCAGAAGTAAAGAAGGCGTATGATTTTCATAATCTCCAATCTTTTTTAGATATTTATTATCGCTGCGCCGATGTACTGCGCACTGAACAGGATTTTTATGACTTAACCTGGGCTTATCTTTTACATTGCCAAGCGGATGGCGTTGTTCACACCGAACCCTTTTTTGATCCACAAACTCATACCCAGCGTGGTATTGATATAGCAGCTGTGATCAAGGGCATTGCTAGAGCATTAGCAGACGGCCATGAACAATTGGGCATCAGCAGCAAATTAATTCTGTGCTTCTTACGTCACTTGAGCGAAGAAGATGCGATTGAGTGTTTAGAACAAGCTAAGCCATTTTTAGAGTATATAGCGGGTGTAGGTTTAGACTCATCTGAACTGGGTCATCCACCAGAGAAATTTGAACGCGTTTTTAAAATGGCAAAAGATTTAGGTCTGAAAGCCGTGGCTCATGCAGGTGAAGAAGGGCCACCAGAATATATTGTTCAGGCTCTAGATATTTTACATGTGGATCGTATTGATCATGGTGTTCGTTGCAGTGAAGATGAGGCTTTGATGCAGCGTTTAGCCGCAAGTCAAATGCCGCTAACAGTCTGTCCGCTATCCAACGTACGCTTGAAAGTTTATGAGCATATGAGTGAGCATAATATTTTAGAATTGCTGGATGCAGGTTTAAACGTAACGGTTAACTCTGATGATCCATCATTTTTCGGTGGTTACTTATTAGAAAACTTTACGTCACTTGCTGAGCATTTGAATATGACGGAAGCGCAAGCATCGAAACTTGCGCTTAATAGTATTAACAGCAGTTTTTTAACTGAAGAAGAAAAGCAGGCGTTGTTGAATTAAGCGCGCCAGTTTCTGAGTAGTTCTTGAATTGCTTGGCCGCGATGGCTTAAAGCATTCTTTTTGTCTTTACTCAGTTCAGCAGAGCTGCAGTTTTCGCTCGGCACAAAAAATACCGGATCATAGCCAAAACCTTCGGCGCCACTTGGCTCCATTAGGATTTGGCCTTCCCAGCTGCCTTGGAATACTTGCGGTGTCGGATCGTTTTCATGTCGCATGTACACCAATACGCATTGAAAACGAGCACTGCGCTTTTCTTTAGGAACGTCTTTCAGCGCTTCTAATAGTTTAAGGTAGTTTTCTTCATCACTGGCATCTAAGCCTGCATAACGTGCGCTATAGATGCCTGGTGCGCCTTGCAGAGCATCAACTTCTAAACCGGAATCATCTGCTAGTGAAGGTAAGCCAGAAAACTTACACGCGTTACGTGCTTTAAGAATCGCATTTTCAACAAAGCTCAACCCCGTCTCTTCCGCTTCAATCGTATCAAACTCGCTTTGAGGAATGACTTGAATATTTTTATCGGAAAAAAGTTGCGAAAACTCTCGCAACTTACCTTGGTTACCACTAGCTAAAACAAGTTTTTCAATCATGAGGAAGTCTTTTAAAAGCGATTATTCGGTGTAGAAACGCTGGCTAAACTTCACATCGAAGTTTTTTTGTTTAGCGTCGCTCGGTACGATATCAAGATCAATGTTGTACATATCACCATCATCAAAATTGAAAGTGCTGATGTAATAAATGGCTTTGCCTTCTCGTATACGGCGGAACTCAAGCTCGCGCTTTTGGCCAATCAAGTTCCGAATGGTGCCGACAACCTTAGCATCAATGGCTGCAGGCATTGGGTTACCTTTCGTATGCTTGAGTATTGAAATATTCAAAAAGCCTAAAGCGCCGGAACGTGGTATGTCATACACCTTGGCAACTTCTGCAGGAAGGATGCTGCTATTAAGGCCGATGTAATGGACTTCGTAATCACCAAAAACAAACTTCTGTTCGGCGCTAGCATTGATCGACACAAGGCATAATAGAAAGATGCTGGTAGATACAAATATACTTTTTAAATTTCTCATGGTGAATCTCCTATCGACTGATGTGATAAACCGCTGTTTCACCGAGCATGGATGGCCAAATGCCGATGCTCCAATGCTCATTGTGCTGGTCATCCACTACGGTTTTATTCAAAATTCGAATGCCCTTGCTGTGGCAAAGCTGTTCAAAATCTTTGAAAGTACATAAATGGATGTTTGGCGTATCGTACCAGTTATAAGGCAGCGATTCAGACATCGGCATACGACCTTTCAATAACAAGTATAGGCGTGTTCGCCAGTAACCAAAGTTGGGGAAGGTTACTATGGCTTGATTGCCAATGCGTAGCATTTCGTCGACCAAGACATCAGGGCTTTGGACGGCTTGTAGTGCTTGCGCCATGATGACTGTTTCAATGCTGTTATCTTTAAAGTTACTCAACCCGGTGTCGAGATTCTGCTCGATCACATTGATACCATTTTTGATGCAGTGTGTGATTTTTTCGGGGTTAATTTCTAAGCCATAGCCCCGTACATTTTTTTCTGCTTTCAAAAAACTAAGTAGCTCGCCTTTACCGCAACCTAAATCTAGAACTTGGCTGTTAGGCTTTACCCATTTTTGAATAATGGATAGATCTGGACGTAAATCGGCTAACGCTTGGCTCATGACTGACCTCCTTTTGTAGAAGATATTGCGGGAATATCTTTCTCCACTCTTTGCATGTAAGCGCCGAAAACATCGAGATAACGTGGAATTGGCAATAAAAAGGCGTCGTGGCCATTTTCGGATTCGATGCAGGCATAGCTTACATCTTTATCGGCTTGAATTAGGGCGTTGACGATTTCTTCCGAACGATCAGGAGCAAAGCGCCAGTCAGTCGTAAATGAAACAACAAAGAATTTACAGCTGGCTTGGCTTAAGCATTTAACCAGATCACCATCATGATCAACTGTCGGATCAAAGTAATCTAATGCCTTCGTCATTAGCATGTAAGTATTTGCGTCAAACTGAGTGCTAAATTTTTGCCCCTGATAATGCAAATAACTTTCGACTTGGAACTCTGGATTAAAACTAAAACTTAGCGCTTCGGTTTTGAGGTCTCGATCGAATTTTTTCTCCATCGCATCGCCAGACATATAGGTTAAATGCCCAAGCATACGCGCTTGTGCTAGCCCTGTTTTAGGTACAACGCCATGATCCATGTAGCGACCATTATGAAAATCGGGATCTTTACTAATTGCTTGGCGTGCCACTTCATTAAAGGCAATATTTTGCGCAGATAGCTTAGGCGCAGAAGCGATGACTAGCGCATGACGCAGGCGTTCTGGGTATTGGATTGACCAGCGTAACACCTGCATTCCACCCAATGATCCGCCAACAACGGCAGCCCACTGTTGAATTTTTAAGAAGTCTGCTAAACGTTTTTGGCTACGAACCCAATCGCGTACCGCAACAATTGGAAAATCAGGGCCATAGGCTTTACCAGTTTCTGGGTTGATACTTGTTGGGCTGGTAGAGACTGGGCAACCACCGAGATTGTTTAAGCAAACAACAAAGAATTTAGTGGTATCAATGGCTTTGCCTGGGCCAATACTGGTGTCCCACCAACCTGGGCGTTTATCTTCCATACTGTGGTAGCCCGCAGCATGATGATCCCCACTTAGGGCGTGGCAAATTAGAATGGCATTACTGGCATCAGAATTGAGTTCGCCGTAAGTCTCGTAGATCAGTTCGTAAGAATCGAGAATTCGGCCACTGCGTAATGTAAGCGGTTCATCAAAACGTTGAGTTTTAGGACTGACGATACCGACGCTATCGGCTGGAATTTGTGCTGGCATGGATGCTTTTACACTTAAGACAGTTTGAATGAGGGGGATTATAGCGATAAATGGAGAGAAGATCAGGGGCAATCTGCCCCTGATTCTTTGTGTTAGCTAATGCGTTGCGATTTAAACGCCTAAAACAAGACGTGCAGGCATTCCGCTCGCCTGAGCTAATCCTTGAACGACTAATATTTCGAGTACTTGAATACCTAAAAACATAATGATGGGTGAGATATCGAGACCGCCCATGTCTGGCATCATTTTACGAATAGGTTTCATCGCAGGCTCAAGAATCTGATTAATCAGAATAAGCGCAGGATTATAAGAATTCGGTGCAATCCAAGATGCGATAACCGTGATCAAGAGGCCCCAAAAATAAACTTTCAATATCAAGCTAAGTACGCCAATGGCTGCCCACAACGCCACCTGTAACGGAGGCTGTATTCCATTGAGTAAAAGTATTAATACAATCGCAATGGCTTGTACTAAAAGCGCTAAAACCAGTGATGCGATATCGATACCGCCCCATCCAGGAATCATCTTACGTAGAGGAATTAGCGGTGGATTTGTGGCTTTCACAATGAACTGTGATATCGGGTTATAAAAGTCAGCTCTTACTAGCTGTAGTAAAAAACGCAATATAACGACTAATAAATAAAGGCCGAATAAAGTATTGATTACTAACATGCCCGCTTGGGTAAGGGGGGTCATAAACATCTCCGGAAACGCTGTTGAAACGAGGTTGTAAAACAAGCTGATAAAACGAACTTATAAAATAAGCTTCAGCATAATGCTATAAAGATAGAGCCGATGAGGATAATTTTCTACCCCCATAAGTCTTTCAACAGCTCTATCTATACAAATTTTTACTCTTCACTTGGTTGGGTTTCGCCCAATAGCTCAGCAAGCTCGCCAGAACGACGGTTAGCTGAGTTAAGCGCTGCTTTTACGATATCGCGTAAATGAGCGCCTTCAAATGTATTAATCGCTTGCTCAGTTGTGCCACCAGGAGAGGTAACGCGTCGACGAAGTTCAGCGACATCTACATCACTTTCTTTTGCCATTTGTGCTGCACCGATCGCGGTTTGGATTGTTAATTCGCTGGCCGTTTCACGGCTCAATCCTAGATCAACACCTGCATCGATCATGGCTTCCATTAATAAAAAGTAATAGGCTGGGCCGCTACCCGATACGGCGGTTACGGCATCGATCTCTGCTTCACTTTGAACCCATTGAACAATCCCCGCTGCTTTCAGCACCGTTTCAGCTAGGTTCTTTTGCACGATAGAGGTGTGTTCGTTAGCAAATAAACCGCTAGCACCCAACTGAATGAGTGAGGGTGTATTTGGCATACAGCGAACGATAGCTTGTTCTTGGCCTAACCAGGTTTGCAATGAAAATAAATTAATGCCAGCCGCGATAGAAACAAACAGAGGCTGCTTGGCTGATTGCTTGGCGGCGATTGCAACATCACTGGCAACCGCTTTCATTATTTGTGGTTTGACGGCAAGCACGACGATGTCGGCATTTTCCATTGCTGGAGCGCAATCAGAGAAGGTTTTTATGGAAAACTTCTGTTCTAATTCGCTGCGCTGGGATTCATTCGGATCACTTACGCTAATGGAATCCGCTGGGTGACCTTGTGCAATTAAACCGCCGATTAAGCTGGTGGCCATATTGCCGCCACCGATAAAACAAATATTACTCATGGAAATTCCTTAAATCTTAAATTGGGTCACGGGCGCCAAATATATCGGTACCAATTCTAACTTCGCTACTGCCGTGCTTTACCGCTAATTCTAAATCATTCGACATGCCCATAGATAGTACGGTGCAGGCTGGGTGATTATTAGCGAGGATATTGGATAGCTGCTTCATTTCATCAAACTGAGCGGAAAGTACCGCTTCATCTCTGGTTGCCTCAGGGATACACATCAATCCCTGTAGCGATAAATTAGGTAATTGGGCGATCATATCCGCGAAAGCTTCAACGTGTTCGGGTGCTACTCCGCTTTTTTGTTCTTCGCGACTGATATTAACTTGGATTAAAACGTTTAACGGAGGCAGTTCACTCGGGCGTTGGTCGTTGAGCCGTTGTGCTATTTTGTCTCTGTCGAGAGTTTCGACCCATTGAAAATGCTCGGCGATCACTCGAGTTTTATTCGATTGTATTGGGCCAATGAAATGCCACTCGATATCATCTAAATGCTGTAAGGCTGTAATTTTCTCTACTGCATCTTGAAGATAATTTTCACCAAAAGAACGCTGGCCTAATTTATAAAGCGTATCAACCATATGTGCAGGTTTGGTTTTACTTACGGCTAATAATTTAATTTCATCTTCTGAACGCTGTACTTGTTCACAAGCTGAGCAAATATGGGCTTTAACATCCTGATATCTCTGCTCTAGTGTAGACATTATTAATAACTGCTTTAGGATTGGTTAATTGGTATTAGTTACAGTGGTGGATCATTCTCTATACTGAACTATGAGCGCCTAAATAAGCGACACTAAATAGTATAAGCGAAATCCCCGGTTAGGTTGAGGAACAAGTATGGATATTACTGAGTTATTGGCATTTAGTGCGAAGCAAGGCGCTTCGGATCTACATTTATCAGCTGATATGCCGCCCATGATTCGAGTTGATGGCGACGTGCGTCGAATTAATTTGCCAGCGCTAGATCATAAAGAAGTGCATTCTTTGGTCTATGAGATCATGAATGATAAACAGCGTAAGGATTTTGAAGAATTCTTAGAAACCGATTTTTCGTTTGAAGTGCCTGGCGTAGCTCGTTTCCGTGTAAACGCCTTTAACCATAACCGGGGCGCAGGCGCTGTGTTTCGTACCATTCCATCCAAGATTTTAAGCATGGATGATTTGGGTATGGGTCAAATCTTCAAAGATTTAGCGATGACCCCACGAGGTATTGTGTTGGTTACCGGCCCAACGGGTTCGGGTAAATCAACCACTCTTGCGGCAATGGTCGATTATATTAATGATACAAAATACGATCATATCTTAACCGTTGAAGATCCGATCGAATTTGTACACGAATCGAAAAAGAGCTTGGTTAACCAGCGTGAGGTACACCGTGATACGTTAGGCTTTAACGAAGCATTACGTTCTGCATTGCGTGAAGACCCCGATGTTATTTTGGTAGGGGAAATGCGAGATCTTGAAACGATTCGCCTAGCATTATCAGCAGCTGAGACCGGACACGTTGTATTTGGAACGCTACACACTAGTTCAGCGGCGAAGACGATTGACCGTATTGTTGATGTATTTCCTGCGGAAGAAAAATCAATGGTGCGTTCGATGCTATCGGAATCTCTGCAAGGGGTTATTTCGCAAACCCTACTGAAGAAGAGTGGTGGCGGTCGAATTGCAGCCCATGAGATTATGATTGGTACACCGGCGATTCGTAACCTAATTCGAGAGTCTAAAATTGCTCAAATGTATTCTGCGATTCAAACGGGTAGCTCTTTAGGTATGCAAACTATGGATCAGTGTTTACAAGATCTGTTGGGTAAAGGATTGATTTCGCGTGAAGTTGCTCGCGACACGGCCAAAATACCAGAGAACTTTTAATTAAAACGGCTAGCTAGAAAGTAGCTAGCTAATTAGAAACAATTAAGCGAAATTTAAGCAGTTTATACACTCGGAGTGATAACTCATGTCGATGGAAAAATTCTTGCGGGTCATGGTGGAAAAAAACGCCTCTGACTTATTTATTACCGCGGGAGTCCCAGCTTCAATCAAGGTGCATGGTCGAATAATGCCTTTGACTAAAAGTCCGCTTGCAGCAGAGCAGAGCCGAGACATTGTTCTGGGGTTGATGAATCAGCGCCAGCGCGATGAATTTGATGAGCATAAAGAATGTAACTTTGCGATTAATGCTACAGGAATCGGACGTTTTCGTGCGAGTGCATTTTATCAACGCAATGTTATTGGCATGGTACTACGACGCATTGAAACTAAGATTCCATCGGTAGATGAACTTGGTCTTCCTGACATCGTGAAAGATCTAGCGATGGCTAAGCGTGGTTTGATTTTATTCGTGGGGGCAACAGGGGCGGGTAAGTCGACCTCATTGGCTTCAATGATTGGTCATCGTAACTGTAATAGTAAAGGCCATATTCTAAGCGTTGAAGATCCTATCGAATTTATTCATCAGCACCAAGGCTGTATCGTAACGCAACGAGAAGTAGGCTTGGATACTGAGAGTTTTGAAGTTGGTTTGAAGAATGCTCTTCGCCAGGCGCCGGATGTCATTATGATTGGTGAGGTTCGAAGTTCTGATGTTATGTCGAATGCGATTACTTTTGCTGAAACCGGTCACTTGGCATTAGCAACCTTACATGCCAATAACGCTAACCAAGCATTGGATCGCGTTTTGCATTTTTTCCCACCTGAGCGTCACCACCAGGTTTGGATGGATTTATCGCTGAATTTACGAGCCATTGTGGCTCAGCAATTGATACCAACCCCTGATGGTAAGGGCCGACGTGCTGTTGTCGAGGTGCTGATTAATACCCCGTTAGTTTCTGATATTATTCGAAAGGGTGAAGTTCATGAACTCAAAGCTTTAATGGGCAAAAATAACGATGAAGGTATGCAGACGTTTGACCAAGCCTTGTACGCCTTGTATGAATCTGGCGAAATCACGTATGAAGATGCCATTTCTCACGCTGACTCACCTAATGATTTACGTTTGATGATTAAGCTGGGTTCTGAAACGGATAGTGATCAGTTGGATGAGGCCTCTAAGGGCTTAACTCTTCAAGATTAGCATCAATTTTTTTGATCTGTACTTAAACAAAAAGAGCTTACTAAATAGTAAGCTCTTTTTGTTTGTGGTGTTGCCAGCACATGCATAGAAGCGTTGCTTGATTAAACGCGATAAATTTCGCGACCCTCAGCGATGGTAAGCTTAACTTCTCCTACCAAATCGATGCCTAATACTGGGCTGTTTTTACCCGAAGAAAGCAAAGTTTCTTCTTGATAACAAACTTCAGCAGCTTGATCAACGACCACTAGATTCGCTTTTTGGCCAACCTGTACTCCTTGAGTTAGTCCAAGAATTCTAGCAGGCAATATAGAGCTCGCATGGATCAATGCACGTAGTTCAAGTTCTTTGTTTTTCACTAGGGTTAGCATCATAGATAGCCAGCTATCAATAATACTCATACCCGATTCAGCAGCCGCGAAAGGCGCTTTTTTAGCAGCAATATCTTTAGGCTGGTGGTTTGAGCAGATCGCTAGGGTTCCGTCATTCACACCGGCTAACAAAGCTTTTCGATCGTCTTCGCTGCGAAGAGGTGGTTGTACGTTAAAAGTACTATCAAAACCGTTAACATCTACATCGGTAAACATTAGATTGGCGATAGCAACATCTGCGCTTACCGCTAGCCCTTGAGCTTGTGCATTACGAATCATTTCAACAGAACGACCACAACTAAGTTGGCTAAAGTGAGCGCGGCAGCCTGTTAGTTCAATCAGTAACAGCTGTTGTGCTAAAGAGGCAGTTTCAGCAACTTCGGCAATTCCGGTTAGCCCTAAGCGATTAGCCGTAGGACCTTCATGCATTTTCCCATTAGCGCTGAGGTCAACGTCTTCAGCGGTTAGCATGATTAAAATGTCGTGAGTCGCAGCGTATTCCATAATGCGGCGTAAAACTAACGCATTTTTGATTGGTGCTCTCGCGTTTGATAGTGCAATACAGCCTGCTTGTTTAAGGCTGTGCATATTGGCTAGCTGATCACCCGATAAGGCTTGTGTAAGTGCACCTAAAGGTAATAATTGGCTATTGCTCGCTGCTGCAGATGCTTGTTGAATTAAGCTAACACCCGCTGGTGTATCAATGAATGACTTACTACTTGGCTGAGCGCACAGTATGCTTATGCCACCCTTTGCTGCGGCTAAGGTTTCACAGGCGACATTACTTACTTGGGCACTTAGGTCGATCAGTGCGGGTATAAGCAGAGCGTTTTTTGTATTGAATTCATCATGTTCAGAACTGGACTGGCCTGCTGCAGTAATGGCTGTAATTAGACCATTTTCAATAACCACATCACTTAATTGATTCAGTTCTTGGCTTGGGTCCAGCAGTTGCGCATGGGTTAGGGTTAGCGTGCTCATGCGTTATCTCCTGCTTTTTGTTTTGCTTGCTCTGAAGCTTGACCACTCATCGCCATTGCCATGACGGCCATGCGAACAGCGATACCATAGCTAACCTGATTTAGGATCACGGATTGTTCGCCATCGGCTACCGCAGAGTCGATTTCAACACCGCGGTTAATTGGCCCTGGATGCATAACGATGGCATCGTCTTTTGCTAATTTCAGTTTTTCTTCGGTTAAACCGTAAAGTTTAAAATATTCACTTTCACTTGGCAGTAAAGCATCTGACATACGCTCTTTCTGAAGACGTAGCATGATAACGACGTCAGCATCTTTTAAGCCTCGGGTCATGTCGTAGTGAATGCTTGCCCCAAGATCTGTCATTTCTTTCGGCACTAAGGTAGCTGGGCCAATTACACGAATTTCTTTCGCTCCCAGAGTTTTCAATGCGTGAATCTGTGAACGTGCTACGCGAGAATGCAAAATATCGCCAACAATTGCGACGGTCTTGCCTTCAATGGAGCCTTTGTGGCGGCGTATAGTCAGCATGTCGAGCATTGCTTGCGTTGGATGGGCATGTCGTCCATCACCGGCATTAATAATGGCAACACCTGGAGTTACTTGTTCTGCAATAAAATGCGCAGCACCGCTATCAGCATGACGAACAACAAACATGTCGCTGTACATAGCTTCTAGATTCCATAAGGTATCCATAAGGGTTTCCCCCTTGGATGTTGCAGACCGAGCAATGTCTAAGTTCAAAATATCCGCGCTTAATCGTTTTGCGGCTAACTCGAATGTTGAGCGTGTTCGGGTCGAGTTTTCGAAGAATAAATTGACGACGGTTTTACCGCGCAATAAAGGTACTTTTTTAACCGCACGTTCTTGAGTGCTGATAAAAGAATCGGCCAGGTCTAATATTTCGGTTAATAGCGCTTTGCTTAAACCTTCTGTGGTTAAGAAGTGTTTTAAGCGTCCATCGGCTGTTAGTTGTACCTGAGTAGGATCTGAATGACGGGTCATAATAGTTTCATTTTCAAGTGAGTCGATGGAAAGTTAATCTACGGAAAGAAGCAATGGACTAGGTCCAGAGAGCTTTACTTTTTTACCGCTTTCTAGCTCAAGTTTAGCGCCTACTAAGTCGGTTTGAATAGGCAATTGGCGCTGGCCAATATCGATAAGACAAACTAGCTTGATGCTAGCAGGTCGACCGTAATCAAATATTTCATTCATGGCTGCTCGGATTGTGCGGCCACTCATTAAAACGTCGTCGATAAGAATGATATCGCGATTTTCAATAGAGTCAGGCAATTCAGAACCTTTTGCTTGGCTAGACAAGCCACGCTCATCAAAGTCATCTCGATAGAAGCTAATGTCTAAAATGCCTAACTCAGGCAAACTGAGTGCTTTTTGTAAGCGCTCAGCTAACCAAGCTCCACCCGTACGGATGCCAATTAATAGAGGCTTTTGTAGATTCTTTTCACGAATTAATGTCTGCACGTCTTTAATTAGTTGCTGACATAATACTTCAGCATCCGGTAGTGCAATATCTGGGTTTGTCATCAACGAATCCTTATTCGTTTTGATCAGATTGATACTGATTCAAAAAACTTTCTAAAATGAGTTGTGCAGCAATGCCATCAACCGAGTTTTCACCAAAATTGCGGTTACCGCCCATTTCGATCACACGGCCTTTTGCCTCATAGCTGGTTAAGCGTTCATCATGGGTGAAGGATGGTTTATGAAAGCGGCCTTCTAAGCGGTTGGCGAATTTATTCGCGCGGCGACTTAGGTCGCTTGCACTGCCATCCATATTTAAAGGCAAGCCAGTTAGAAAAGCTTGTGGCTGCCATTCTTCAATTATTTTTCCTAGCTGCTCCCAATTTGGAATACCATCACGGGCTTTGATGGGCTCAATCGGTGTTGCTTTGCCCGTAATGCGTTGGCCAACCGCAATACCAATGCGCTGAGTGCCAAAATCAAAGGCCATCCAGTGATCGTATATCTGTGCCATTAGGCGTGTCCTGCATCTGAGCTAAGGAAACCTTCATCGATACCGAGTAGCTTTAGTGCGGCTTGGTACATTTCTGTTTCGGGGGTATTAAAAATAATGTCGGCGTCGGCTTCGACTGTGATCCAAGAATTATCAAGTAGCTCTTGTTCCAGCTGCCCTGGGGACCAACCAGCATAACCTAATGCGACCTTGTATTTACTGGGGCCTGTACCTTGCGCAAGAGATGTCAGAATATCCTTGGAGGTACTGACATGAATATCATCGTTAATAGATAGCGTAGAGCGCCAGTCGCCTTTGTCTTTATGTAAAATAAAGCCGTGATCTTGATGAACTGGGCCACCCAATAAAACAGTATGGTCATGCCCATGAGCACCTTCAATTTCAAGCTGCTCTAATACTTCGCTAAGATCTAGGTCGGTGGGCTGATTAATCACGATACCCATGGCGCCATCGTCATCATGGCTACAAATATAGGTGACACTGTGTTCGAAAGAAGAATCTTTTAATGCCGGCATGGCGATTAAGAAGTGATGTTTCAAGCTGCTGAAAGAATCAGGCGCGGTCATTAGTTTACTTCCGTCATATAGCGATTACCTTTGAACTGCCAGGTGCGAATAATTTCTAGCTGATCAATGTCTCGCTTCATCTCTTCTGTAAATGGCGCAAAAGGTGCTGCGCGTCGAACAATGCGAATAGCGGCATCATCCAATACTTTTTTGCCAGAGGATTTTAATACTTTCAGATTATTAATGGTTCCATCTGGGTTGATAGAAACCATTAAGCGTAATGAGCATTGGTTGAAGCAGTTTTCTGCTTCGCGGGGATAGTTGATCCTTCCCATGTGTTCAATTTTACGGCGCCAGCTATTTACATAATATGCATCGTTAGCTTTCAGAGTAGAGGCTGCAGTTAAGCGTTGAATTCGAGGCGCTTTAGCATAAATCTGTCGCTGGTTATCAAGCTTCGCTTCTAGACTCGCAATTTCTAGGCTGCGTTCTAGTAATGATTTCCTTGGACCATCAGGGATGTCTGTAGGTTCGGTCGCATCTTGTTCTGGGGCGATTTGGGTTTTAAAGCGTGAGCTGCTGGTGGTGGAAACTAAGCTAGATTGCTTTGGCTTAATCTTGGGTGCGCTGGCTTGTTGCTGTTGTGGAGATGTTTCTTGAATGCTATTCGCATCGAATTCTGCTTCAACATCGGTTGTTAGCATTTTTGCTTCGTCTAACGTGCCACTGCCTTGCTGATTCTCTTGCGCTAAGAAGTCTGCTTTTTCGGGTGCTTCGTTACTTTTGTAGCTAGCCAGTGTCACTTCTAAAGTAGAAGGCATCTGGCTAGAGTCTGTCGTTGTAAAGCTTATACCCAGAATAAGCGCAGCATGCAGTAAAGCAGCCAAAAAACCGGTAAAGGTTAAGCGGTCAGCACTGGTAACTGTAGCGGAGCTACTCATGGGCGGTCTCGTGTTTGGTTAACGTTGATAACTTTAAGCCTCTAGTTTAACAGCGCACCTTCTGTAGTAAACAGTCGATTAGCTGACTGGCAATATCAATTCCGGAATCGCGACTGATTTCACGTACGCAGGTAGGGCTAGTAACGTTGATTTCAGTAATATAATCGCCAATCACGTCGAGGCCAACAAAATATAGGCCTTTTTCTTTAAGGATTGGCCCTATCTTGTCAGCAATGGCTTTTTCTTTTGTTGATAGGGGCATTGTCACGCCAGAGCCTCCCGCAGCTAAATTTCCACGAGTTTCACCATCTGCGGGGATGCGGGCTAGGGTGAAGGGAACAGCTTCACCATCAATCATTAATATGCGTTTGTCGCCTGAGGTTATTTCAGGAATGAAACGCTGCGCCATGATTTGCTGCTGGCCATGATTGGTCAGTGTTTCAATAATAACGCTTACGTTAGGGTCGTCTTTCTTTAAGCGGAAAATAGATGAACCGCCCATGCCATCAAGAGGCTTAAAGATCACATCACCATGCTCGGCGTGGAAGGCTTTTAACAGATCTGCACGGCGGGTAACTGTCGTTGGGCTCATTAGTTCTGCAAATTCAGTAGCAAAGACTTTTTCATTGCAGTCACGGAGGCTCTGTGGGTTGTTGGCGATTAGTACGCCTTCTTTCGCTGCGCGCTCTAGGATGTAGCTGCTGTATATAAACTCGCTATCGAATGGAGGGTCTTTGCGCATTAATATTAGGTGGAGATCGCTTAGTGGACGATCAATCGCTTCTTCTTTGCTAAACCAGTCATCAGGGTTCATTGCGACCGTTGTTTTTGCCATACGGCCAAAAGCTTGGCCGTTCTGTATGGAGAGGTCTTGCTGTTCCATATAATACAGTTCGCACCCCTTTTCTTGTGCTGCAAACATTAAGGCTAAAGACGTGTCTTTGTGAAAACTAATATTTTCGATGGGATCCATTACGATGCCGACTTTGATGCTCATGTTTGCTCCAGAAAATGAAATATAATGTAAAAAATGATTTTACCCTATCTTGTAGCTCTTGCAGTGGAATTAATTGTTCCAACCAGTTCTAAGTTTTGGCCTCAGCCGTTGTGGAGCCCTATCGTTGTATGTTACAAAGGTGCTTAGCAGCGTCCCTCGAGTCGTAAGACTGGCCGCTTTTCTAAAAAAAATATTAATGTGGATGGTTGAAGGCTCTTATATGGACGATAACTTTGATAACCTGAAAGTTATGGTTATTGACGATAGTAAGACTATTCGTCGTACCGCCGAAACCTTATTGAAAAAGGTCGGTTGTGAAGTAATAACTGCAACTGACGGTTTTGATGCTTTAGCAAAAATCGCCGATACACACCCGAATATTATCTTTGTGGACATTATGATGCCTCGTCTAGATGGCTATCAGACGTGTGCGCTGATTAAAAATAATTCTAAATTTAAAGATACTCCGGTCATTATGTTGTCGAGTAAAGATGGTCTTTTCGATAAAGCAAAGGGTCGTATTGTAGGTTCGGATCAGTATTTAACCAAGCCGTTTAGCAAAGATGAGTTGCTTGGTGCAATTCGCAGTTTTGTTAAATAGTTAGTGAATAGAATTATAATTTAGAGGTGATTTGAGAATGGCTCGCGTACTAGTAGTTGACGATTCTCCAACGGAAACGCATAGCTTCAAAACCATGCTTGAACAGCAAGGTCACGAAGTATTAACAGCAGAAAATGGCGCTGACGGTGTGGCGCTTGCACGTCAAGAAAAGCCGGATGTGGTATTGATGGATATTGTGATGCCTGGCCTTAACGGTTTTCAAGCAACACGACAGTTGACCAAGGATCCGGAAACTCAACATATCCCAGTTATTATTGTTACCACTAAAGATCAAGAAACAGATCGAGTTTGGGGTAAACGTCAGGGCGCTAGCGGTTACTTGGTTAAGCCAGTACCTTCAGCTCGTTTGATGGATGAAATTGCCTCGGTTATGGCAGGATAGGGTATGTCACCATTTGCTCTGTTAGTTGAGATAGCTAAAAAAAGCCGTAATAACGCAAATGAATTGCCGCAAAAAACAGAAGCGGTGACGTATTGGCGTGGAATTGGTTTCATGCTGGCAGGGCAAAAATTTGTTGCGCCAATGGGAGAGGTAGGAGAAATCTTGCAGACCCCGCGTGTAACCAAGGTGCCAGGAGTTCGAAATTGGATGCTAGGTGTGTCTAATATTCGAGGTCGTTTAGTGCCTATTTTAGATTTGGCGGGTTTGCTAGGTGTGCCTTCAAAAGCCAGTTGGCGAACACGAAGAGTTCTTGTTATTGGTCAGGGTGATCAGCAGAACGGTTTACTTGTGGATGCGGTTTTAGGTATGCAACAGTTTCCTAGTCATCTTATGAGTAATCAAATGTATGTCGAAGCGAATTATGCGCCTTATGTTCAGGGTGGTTTTGAGCGAGATGGTGCTAATTGGCCCATTTTCAGCTTTACCCATTTAGCAGAGGCAGATGAATTTCTGCAGGTTGCTGTTTAAGATAAATTATTGCAATGATATTTTTGAATTGCATTAACAAGAAAAATAAACGTGCAAAATAGTACGGAGATATTGGAATGAGCAAAACAACGGGAAGCGTTTGGTCCACAGTATTTGGTAACCCTAAGTCGGGTTTCTTTATTGTGACACTAATTGTTTCAATCTTAGCATTCTTGGGTGTAACGGTTTTCGTAAACACCAAGGCGAACCAAGATAAAGAATACATTAACCACTCAGGTGAGCTTCGAGTACTCTCGCAGGAACTAGCAAAGAACGCCGTGGAAGCCGCCGGTGGTAAAGCCGAAGCTTTCGCTTTGTTACGTAAGGCTCGTGATAATTTCGAAACGCGCTGGGGCTATTTGAATCTAGGTAATTCTCAGACAAGTTTACCACCTGCAGAAATTGCCGCTATGACAGATGTGCAAAGTCTGTGGAATCAGGTAAAAAGCAACGCTGACCAAATTGTAGAAGCTCAAGATATTATTCTTTCGTTGCACGAAGTTGCCGCGACATTGGCTGAAACGATTCCTCAGTTGCAGGTTGAATATGATGAGATTGTAGAGATCTTATTGGAAAGTGGCGCTCCAGCAGATCAGGTCGCCGTTGCGCAACGTCAATCATGGTTGGCAGAACGTATTGTTCGATCGGTTAACAAAGTATTGGGCGGTGGTGAAGATGCTGTAATGGCAGCCGATGCGTTTGGTCGAGATGCTTCGCTTTTCGGTCGTGTACTTAACGGTATGATTGAAGGCAATGTGGCAATGAACCTTAGTAAGGTTGCTGACGAAGAAGCTATTTTTGCTCTTGCTGAAATTGCTGAACTGTTTGAGTTCGTATCCGGTTCGGTTGATGAAATTCTTGAAACCTCTCCTGAGTTATTCCAAGTGCGTGAAGCATCCGATGCAATTTTCGCGGACTCGCAAGTACTTCTTAATGAAACATCTACTTTGACCCAAAGCTTTCAGACAAGTACTGAAAACCTAACTTACTTCCAGTTGATTGCATATTTATCAGCATTAATGGCGGTTGTGAGTATTGTTGGTTTGGGTGTTGTATCGTATCAAGATACCCGTAAAGATTTATCTGAAACAGCTGATAAAAACGAACAAAACCAAATTGCGATTCTACGTCTTCTGGATGAAATTGCCGATTTGGCAGATGGTGACTTAACCACTCAGGCGACGGTAACCGAAGACTTTACTGGGGCAATTGCTGACTCCATAAACTACGCGATCGACCAAATGCGTTCTTTGGTATTTGCGATTAACGAAACAGCGGTACAGGTATCCTCCGCTGCCCAAGAAACTCAGGCAACTGCAATGCATCTTGCTGAGGCATCTGAACACCAAGCACAAGAAATTGCAGGGGCATCTGCGGCGATTAACGAAATGGCTGTGTCGATTGACCAAGTATCTGCAAACGCCTCGGAATCGTCCGCGGTAGCGGAGCGATCGGTTGCGATCGCGAACAAAGGTGCTGAGGTGGTACAAGCAACGATTCACGGTATGGATAACATTCGTGAGCAGATTCAAGAGACGTCTAAGCGTATTAAACGTTTGGGTGAATCTTCGCAGGAAATTGGAGATATTGTATCCCTGATTACTGATATTGCTGACCAAACAAACATTCTATCGTTGAACGCTGCAATTCAGGCATCCATGGCTGGTGACGCAGGTCGAGGCTTCGCGGTTGTTGCCGATGAAGTACAGCGTCTAGCAGAACGTTCTGCCGCGGCAACCAAGCAGATTGAAGCGCTGGTTAAAACGATTCAGAACGATACAAATGAAGCGGTTATCTCGATGGAAACCACAACTTCGGAAGTGGTACGAGGCGCACGCCTTGCACAAGATGCGGGTGTTGCACTGGAAGAAATTGAGAATGTATCGAAAAACCTAGCTGACTTGATTCAGAATATTTCCAACGCTGCTCGTCAGCAGGCATCTTCTGCAGGTCATATTTCGAATACGATGAACGTTATTCAAGAAATTACTTCGCAGACATCTGCAGGTACCACTGCGACGGCTAAGTCGATTGGTAACCTTGCGGACATGGCGAACAAACTACGTGAGTCTGTTGCAGGCTTTAAACTACCAGAGAATGAACAAACTCTGTAGGTTAACGTTTAAATGAGCAATCCGTCGGATCTATTTACCAGTAAGCGTTCCAACTTTGGCATGATGCCTGATATGGAAGAGGAGCAGTTTCTGCGCTGGCAGAATCTGCTCGAAGAGCGTACTGGTATGTGTTTGTCACCTCATCGAAAATCATTTCTACAGACCAGCTTAGGCATTCGTATGCGTGAGTTGGAATGTGATGATTACGAAGATTACTATCAGCGAGTTACGACAGGCGCAGGTGGTGCCATTGAGTGGACAACGTTATCGGATCGTTTAACCGTTCAGGAAACCCGGTTTTTTCGTGATCCTGATGCGATGATGTTTGTAAAAAATCATTTGCTAGAAATGGCTGATACTCAAACTAAAAATCACTCAGTTGAAATTTTAAGTATGGGCTGCTCTTCTGGCGAAGAAGTTTATAGCTTGGCAATGCTTGCAGAAGAATGTCTCGCCCCATTGGGTGTTAAGTTTTCTGTTACTGGGGCAGATTTGTCGACAGTTGTATTGCGCAAGGCAAGGCAGGGTATATATCCGATTCGGAAGTTGGAAACGCTGCCTGTATCTTATCGTCAGCAATATTGCGATGAGATTGGAAATAATGAATACCAGATCATGCCTTTTTTGCGTGATCGTACGTGCTTCACGCAGGTGAACGCATTGAATTTAGACGCTTTTCCTGTAGAAGGATTAAGCGTTATCTATTGTCAGAACTTATTGATTTATTTTCGTCGGTGGCGCCGCAAAGAGATATTGAATGCACTCGCTGATCGTTTAGTTCCTGGTGGTATCTTGGTTATAGGGCTAGGTGAAATGGTGGATTGGCAGCACCCGAATTTAATTCAAATCGATAATAATAAATTGTCGGTATATGTTAGACGTGATCATAATATATCAATAGGAGATCGCTAGGCGATGAGCCATGACTACATCGCTCTGGAATGGGTTAAAAGTGAGATCGAAGAAACCCTTCAGCAGGCGCAGCAAGCTTTAGAAGCTTACGTAGAAAATACGCAGGATCGAACTCGTCTCAAATTTTGTTTGAGTTATTTGCATCAAGTGCATGGCACTTTGCAAATGGTTGAGTTCTATGGTGCCGCTTTATTAGCAGAAGAAATGGAAGCTTTAGCCAAGGTTTTGGCTGAGGGTGATATGGCTAATGAACAGGATGTTCTTGAAGTATTGATGCAGGCCATTTTGCAACTTCCTGGGTATTTAGAACACGTTAAAGTAGGTCGTCGAGATCTTCCTGTTGTTCTATTGCCTATATTGAATGAATTACGTGCAGCACGTGGCGAAAGCCTGATGTCTGAAACGGCGTTGTTCTCTCCTAATATTGATAAACCTTCTGCTTTAACTAATGAACAGCTTGATAAGTTTAATGATCCAGGTTTTTCACCGTGGCTTAAAAAGCTTCGTCAGATGCTGCAATCCGCTATTTTGCATGTGCTTCGTGGCGAGCAAGAAGCATTAGCGATTGATTATTTGCACAAGGTGTTTTCACGCTTAGATAAAACACTTGGGGCAACACCTCAAGGCTTGGTGTGGTTACCTGCATTAGCGTTTATTGAGTATTTAAAAAATGAAGCCGTTGTTCCTAAAAGCGCGAAGCCTTTATTACGCCAACTAGATGCTCAGCTTAAACTTATTCAAGATCAGGGTATTGAAGTATTAAATACCCCAGTACAGCACGACCTGTTAAAGAATTTATTGTATTACATCGCTAAATCACCAATAAATACGGGTGCAGTTGCGAAGGTTAAGAGCAAGTTTAATCTTGCGTCGGCTTTGCCTAGTGAGCAAGAAATTAAATCACAGCGTGATGCGCTTTCTGGTCCGGATAAAGACACCGTAGGTAGTGTAGTTAGTGCTTTGGTTGAAGAAATCGGAGGCTTAAAAGAGCAGTTCGATTTGCTTATGCGCGGTGAAGAATCTCGCGATGAAGCTTTGAATAACTTATTG
>Ga0115572_10000865_pt1 | contig 25004 bp, 24 predicted proteins | sample COGITO_mtgs_1206_FD_88681 | JGI IMG/M metagenome (GOLD analysis project Ga0115572, IMG submission 88681) | Pelagic marine microbial communities from North Sea - COGITO_mtgs_120607 | ecosystem: Environmental > Aquatic > Marine > Epipelagic | place: Germany:Helgoland, sampling site Kabeltonne... | reverse complement strand
CGCTTACGGTTTCTACTTTGTATTTTAAAGTATACTGCGATGGAAGTTCAGCGCTGCCATTTGCAAACATGTATCCGCGCCATTTGTCTTGGGTTAACCCATCTTTAGAAATCGTGCCTGACGCTTGAAAATCGCCCGCAGCGTAGGCTTGACGATAATCCACTTCGATTGTTTTGGTCACAGGTGACGCATAAGGTGTTAAGGTTACATCGCGGCTTTCGCCAATAGGTATGAAATAAGGCAATTTAAGGCCGTAACCAAGCCGCGTTGTTGTTTGACTTCGCGGAACAAGAAAGCCTTGCATGCGTTTCACGCCAGGATCTGGAAGGCGTAAATATGGCGTGTAAAAGACCGGAAAATCAAAGACATGCAACGTAGCATTTTCAAAGAAGACTTGCCGTTTCACGTTGTCATGGCGCATCGTTTTCGCGCGTATTTGCCATAGGGGCGGGTTTTGATTGCAGCTGTAACAAGAGGTTGCCCGGACCTTGTTCAGTTGCATGAAGCGCGCCTGCGAGCGTTCTAGCGACTTTGCATTAATGCGAAGCTGTTGCTTCAAAACAAGCCTTGCAGCTTGGAACAGGCCAGCCTTTAAATCGCCATCTATATTCGCCGTTTTGGCTTTTATTTCGTTGCCATCAGTATCTAGAAACTGGATCGGCCCTGTTATTTCTAATTTATTAAGTGCCTTGTCGTATATAATCTGATTGGCGGTCAATATCCTATCTTGGTGCGAAACATAAACCGACCCGCTGGCCACCAAACGCTGGTCTTCGTCAATAAACAGCTGATCAGCGATCAATGTTGCTGGCCCGCTTGCGGCAAGACATTGACTTGCTAAAAAGAGGCTAAAGCTTAAAGCTTTTAGGAGCACGTGCGCTATCAGGGTTTTCACGCAGCATCCTCCATCTGCAACATCAACCCAAAGGCAAGCGCAAGGGCTGCAATGGGCGGCGACCAGGCCGATAAAAAAATTGGCAATTGTCCATTTTCACCCAATATCTGAACAAAATTACGAATGAAATGCAGCCCAAAGCCTAGCAATATGGCGCTTAAAATTGACAATCCAGTGCCACCAAGGCGAGCAGGTCGCATTGTAAAGGCGGCGGCTACCATCGTTAGAGCCATTAAAAATAACGGGCGCGCCAATTCTGATTGGAACCAAAGCTGATGTCTGCGGGCGGAAAACCCTGCAGCCTTTAATTGGGCAACAGTTTCAGGCAATTTCCATAAAGATACGGAACCCGGCTTGCCAAATCGATCGCGAATTTGATCTTGTGTGAGAGTGGATGGAAGTTCGAGCTTTTTAGAGAACTGCGCAGTTTCCTCTGGATTGCTACCCGGCAACAGCAACCAGGTTTTTGCCTCTTTAAGCTCCCATTTGCCAATTTGTAATGAGGCTGTTTTTGCCTCTATGCGCTTATTTAAGCCGCCATCTTTAGTGTAGTTTAATAAGCTAACATCATAAAGCTTCGTGCCGTCAAAGTTAGTACGCTCGGCGTGAATAACAGTTTGCCCGGCGCTATCGCCCTGACGCAGCCATAGACCTTCTCTACCGATAGAAAATACCGATCGACCTCCGCTGTCAAATTCTTCTCTCAAATCTATATAATATTTCGACGTGGATGCCACGATTGGATTAAATAGCCCAATAATTATGAGCCCCAACAGGCCTGCTATTAAAATCGGTCCAGCGAGTGTTGTGAGGCTGGATTGGCCCGCGCCCCGAGCAATGATAAACTCGCTCGATTTGTTCAAATTTGCGAAAAGCAAAACGGCAGAAATAATCATGATTAAAGGCAGGATTTGATATATTGATTTGGGGGTATTCAGAGTGGCCAGAAGAAGAACATTTCGAAAGGAAACGCTATCATCAAGCCAGCGCATTTGATTTACCAGATCGATCAGCAACATGAATACAAAGAATACCGCAAAAACTGCGCTAAAAGACTTTAAAAACCTACTCGAGAAATAATAGTGAAGCGTCATGAGGGAACCTGATCAGTCAAATCTACGCTGCGTTTAAACGGTTTGGCTGCGAAGGCTAGTAAACCATAACTCATCATCCCTCCAACCAACGTCGGGGCATAAATAAGGGGCCAATAAGACGGATTGCTGCGCAGCAGATCTCCCAATGCGCTTTCGGTAAGCTTGATCAAAATCAACAATAAAATCGCCAGTAAAATTTGTGGGCCAGATCCAAACCGGCTAAAGCTTGCCAGAAGAAGGCTCGCGAAACCGATAAAGGCCGCAACGATGCATAAAAGCGCCTCTTGAATACGGTTGTGTACTTCTTTGTGTAAGCGCTCCAAAGGTGTTTTGGTTTCTTGCAAAATGAGGGATTGTTCAACAATCATCTCATAGCTCGAAATGGAACTTAGACCTCGTTTTAAAACTTTTTGAGTTCCGACAAGATTGCTCACATCATAGGATAAATCTGAAAATAAAGTTGTTGAAAGTGCATTCGTATCCTGCTGGTATCTCTGCGCCAGCCCGTTGACCATGATCAACATGCTGCGCTCACCCTCGCGCAGCAGATAGGCCGTCTCTGCGCTGTAAACAATATTTGTGGTCTCACTTCGGTGATCTGCAAGCAGGACATCCTTTAATTCACCAGTCGATGTTATTTCCCGGATGTAGAAGGTTATTCCCGGGCTGGGATGTAAGAAAACACCCTCTCTCAACAGCCGCGCCGAAATACTGCCCGCAATTTCTTGCTCCCGTTGTTTCAAATGCGCATTGCTAACCGGAACGATAAAATGGGTTAAAACTGACATGAATAGCGCAACGATCAGCCCAAATGCCATAACAGGCCGCATCAAACGCCACGGGCTAAAACCAGTTGCCTGCACAACGGTTAATTCGCTTTCACTGCTGAGCCGATTGGCTACAAAAACCATCGACGCAAAGGCGGACATAGGCAGTATCATGGCAATCACTTTTGGGATTGCTAACAGCGAAAACTCTAAAAAAACCTGCGCGGAATGACCGCCGGATATCAAACGGTCAAACAGAATGACCGCCGTATTAACCCAATAAACCAGGACCAACACCAATGAGAAAAATCCGAATACGACCAAAAATTGGAAAAACAAATAACGGTCAAAGCGTGACACTTAAATCCCCAGTGGCGTTCTACGATCAAACATGGTTTACCTCAAAGTGATCGCGGGGAAAACTGTTAACTATGCAGATAGGCCTGGAAAACGATTTTATCTTGTAAATTCTGAGGAGATCTTCATGCCGTCTTATGGAAATTTTAGTTTTGAAAGTACTGCCTGGGATGAAATCGCAGATTACACCGACCATTTGGTCGTAACGGTAACGCGTGAGGGAGGCCTTTCGACTATGGCGCGGCGTGTCAACGCGATGTCAAAGGGCGCCATCAAGCGCGCCGTTGAACATCAAAGCTTTCAAGGCTGCAAGGCTGCGGATGTGATTACGCTCTCGTATCCAAGCGGTTTAAAGGCAACAGCGATCCAGCTTGTTGTTTTAGAACGTGGCGAGAAACCAGAGATTGTGCGCAAAGCCGGCGTCGCATTGGCAAAACGTTTATCGGGGAAATCAGCTGTGATTTTACTCGGGGCTTTACGCCATTCTGAGCAATTTTGCTTAGGGTTGGCCCTAAGGAGTTATAAATTCCAAAATTATAAGTCTGCAGCGCAGGATAAAGGCCCAGATTATCGCGTTATGCATGATAAGTTGAGCAATTTGCGCTCCGATTTTGAAACCGCACTTTCGATTGTCGACGGGGTATGTCTGACGCGTGATCTTGTCTCCATGCCCGCGAATATTTTAACAACCGAAACATTCGCCGATCATTTGCTGTCATTAGCAGAGCATGGCTTGAAAGTTGAGATTTTGGATGAAGATCACCTGAAAGAGCTTGGGATGGGTGCCCTTTTAAGCGTTGGGCAGGGGTCAAAAAGCCCATCGAAATTGGTGATTTTAGAGTGGCAGGGGGCCGAAGACGCCGCAGCGCCGTTGGCCTTGGCTGGCAAAGGTGTCGTGTTTGACACCGGCGGCATATCTATGAAACCGGCTGCTGGCATGGAAGAAATGACCATGGATATGGGCGGTGCAGGCGTGGTTGCGGGTACGATGTTGGCCCTGGCAAAGCGCAAGGCGAAGGCCAATGTGGTTGGCTTGGTTGGTTTGGTGGAAAACATGCCTTCGGGCGAGGCAATGCGGCCTGGTGATGTTGTGACCTCCCTCAAAGGTGACACGATTGAAGTGTTGAACACGGATGCCGAAGGCCGTTTGGTGCTGTGTGACGTGATGTGGTATGCGCAGGATCGTTTCAAGCCCTGCGCGATGATTGATCTTGCCACTCTGACAGGGGCGATCATCGTCGGGTTGGGCCATGAAAATGCCGGTGTTTTTTCCAACGATGATCAGTTTTGCTCAACCTTACTGGGGGCCGCAGGGCGCGAACAAGAAGGCGCTTGGAGGATGCCGCTGTCGCCAGCCTATGATAAATTGTTAAAATCGCCCATAGCCGACATGAAAAATATTGGCGGGCGGGCCGCTGGCTCGATCACCGCTGCGCAGTTTTTGCAGCGCTTTGTAAAAGACGATTTACCTTGGGCGCATATTGATATTGCCGGAGTGGCGAAGGTTAAGTCGGACACCGCGCATTCTGGCGCTGGAGCGACCGGTTGGGGTGTCATGACGCTGAATCGTTTGGTGCAAGAGATGCTTGAAACAGGATAAACTATGGGGGCTGTATATTTTTATCATCTCACGCAGCATCCTCTTGAAACGACGCTGCCGGTTTTGCTGCAAAAGGCCGTTGCGGCGGGTTGGCGCACAGAGGTGCGGGGCACTGATGCTGCCAGAATGGCATGGTTAGATGAAAGGCTTTGGGTGCAGCAAACCGATGGGTTTTTGCCACATGCGTTGGAAAGCGAAGCGGAGGCAAGCGAAAGCCCAGTCGTGCTCAGCACCGAACCCGTTGATAATGTCCGCTGTAAAATGATCGTAGATGGCGCCTTGGTGAGCGCGGCAGAGGTGCAGGCTTGCGAGCGCGTCTGTGTCTTATTTGATGGTCATAACCCGGATGCCACTCAAGCGGCGCGAGATCTTTGGAAAACTCTGACACAATCTGGTTGTTCCGCGCAATATTGGTCGGAAGAATCCGGAAAATGGACTAAAAAGGCAGAAGCTTAACGCCAGATTGAAATGTGCTCTTGGGTGATTTCCAGGCGTGAAAATTTGCTCAGATAGCTCATGCCCAATAATGACACTGGTAGCTTTCCGGCATTGACATAAGCGGCGATGTTACGATCCACATGCCTTTCCAGCGCAACCGTGGCCAAGCGCACCGGGGCCAATTTCACTTCTCCATTGGCGGTATTCGCGCTGTCCCAAAACGCCAATTTGTTAGGATCAAACCCCAGTTTTTGTGCATCTTTTTGACTGAGAATAACGGTTGTGGCCCCGGTATCGATTAAAAAAGGGATCTCTATGCCATTGACGTTTAAAGTCACATGAAAATGGCCATCCGCCTGTTTCGGAATAAGAATCGCGCCGTCTTGCAGCAACAGTTTTTTTGCAGGTGCGCTGTTTTTGCGGATATCGCTCCAAAGCGCGGCCGCAAAAGCCACCCCGGCTATTATCAAAAGCCATGTTGCCAATTGACGGAGCGTTTTCCAAAGGCCTGTGCGAGACATCAGGACCGACCCGATCAAAACGGCCGTAAGCAACGTTAAATATGTGAGATGGGCATAATCGATATTTGGCACGGCGCTACTTTTGAAAAATTTCACTCAACACAGGCGATAACCCTTCCAAGATAAACTGAACGGCCAAGGCGGCAAGCAGCATTCCAAGCAATCTGGTGACAACTTCGGTTCCGGTGTCGCCCAAGGCTTTTTCAATCATAGGCGCGGTTAAAAAGCATAGAAACACCAAGATGATGACGGCCAGCATTACCAAGCTAAGCGTGATCGTTCCGGCAATATCGGGATGCGTTGATGAAAGTAAAATCATCGTGGTAATTGCGCCTGGCCCCGCGATTAAAGGAATGGCAAGGGGGAATACCGAAGGATCATTTTCTGCCGGTTCAGCATCGCTTTGCGCTGCGCGGCGCTTGCGTCGCCCCGTGAATAACATATCAAGCGCCGTAAGAAACAACAGCACACCGCCTGAAATCCGAAACGCCGGTAACGAAATGCCCAGAAAGGTTAACACCGACTCACCAAATAGGCAGAAAATCAACAGAATGACCGCCCCGATCACTGTTGCTCGCAACGCAATGGCTCGCCGCGCCGCAATGGTTTCGCCATTGGTCAAGCTTACAAACACCGGGGTTAATCCGATCGGATCAATGATGACGAAGAGTGTTACGAAAGATGTGATAAAAAGCGTGGTGCTGAAATCAAACAAAATTTTATATCCTTTTAAACATGCATCGTTCAAACCGGCTTTGCGATGACTCTCTTTAAGCGCTGTAGATGCCGCAATTGCTTCTTGCAAAGGGCGATTGGCGTAAAATCGGCCAGCCTTTAAACCTAATGGTTTTCGGCTGATTCCAGTTTTTCTTGGGCCGCCAACCAAAGCGCTTCGGCGCGTTCAAGCGCCTCCATGACTTCGGCGTATTTTTTGTTCCAAGTTGCCAATTCGCCAATTCGAGTATCGTCATAAAGCGCAGAATCGGCAAGTTTTATTGCCAATTTATCGCGCATTTCATTTAACTTTTCCAGCCGCGCCTCGGATTTGCGAACATCGCTGCGCAGCGAAAGTATTTTTTCGCGGCTTGCCGGTTTAGGACGCTCGGCCTTGCTTGGGGTTTTCTTAGATGGCTTATCCGCGCTGAGCAATTGTTTGCGATAGCTTTCCAGATCTTCTTCATAGGGCGTTACGCGGCCGTTATTCACAAGCCATAACCGGTCTGCCACCAATTCCAAAAGATGCATATCATGGCTTACTAAAATCACGGCTCCAGAATAGGCGGTCAGGGCCTCAACCAAAGCTTCCCGGCTTTCGATATCCAAGTGGTTGGTCGGTTCATCAAGGATCAAAAGATGTGGGGCGTCAATCGTCGCTAACAATAAAGACAGTCGCGCCTTTTGCCCGCCGGATAATCGGCCAACAAGCGTTTCTGCTTGTTCTGCGCCAATCCCAAAGCCACCCAATATTGCGCGCAGCTGCGCCGGTGTTTTAGAGGGCCGCAGGCGTCGCACGTGATCAATCGGTGTTTCATCAACATAAAGTTCATCGACTTGATGTTGGGCGAAATAGCCGATGCGTAATTTTGAGGATTGAACCAGCTGTCCCGCCAAAGGCTTCAAGCGCCCCGAAATCAATTTGGCCAGCGTTGATTTTCCCTGACCGTTTTGGCCCAAAAGCGCAATGCGATCATCTTGATCAATACGCAAATCCAATCGGGATAAAACGGTGGTTTCGCCATATCCGGCGATACCGTTTTCAATCCTTAGGATTGGCGGCGATAGCTCTTCGGGCGTGGGAAAACTAAAGCGGCGCAACGCCGCTTCTTGCGGGCGCGTGATTGGCTCTAACCGAGCGATGGCTTTGAGGCGTGATTGTGCCTGGCGGGCTTTATCGGCCTTATAGCGAAACCGATCCACATAGGATTGCAAATGCGCACGGCGGGTTTCTTGTTTTTTGGCTTCGGATTCTGCGGCGGCCAAGCGCGCGGCTCGGGTCTTTGCGAAAGTGTCATATCCGCCGCCATAAAGTTGCAGTTTTTTGTCCTCTAAATGTAAAATCGTGCTGACTGATCGGTTTAATAGGCCGCGATCATGGCTTACGATTAAAACTGTATGGGGGTATTTGAGGAGGTAGTTTTCAAGCCAAAGCGCGCCTTCCAAATCCAGATAGTTTGTTGGTTCATCCAAAAGCAGCACGTCGGGTTGTGAAAACAAAACCGCCGCCAAGGCCACGCGCATCCGCCAGCCCCCTGAAAAAGCGCTGCACGGCATCTGCTGTTTTTCGGAATCAAAGCCCAGCCCACGCAAAATACTGCTTGCACGTGCCTCAGCCGACCATGCATCGATATCCGCCAGACGGGTTTGGATATCGCTGATCCGGGCCGCATCGGTGGCCCGCTCAGATTCTTTCAGCAAATTGGCCCGTTCAAGATCTGCGGCTAAAACCGTATCGATCAGAGAAACCTCATTTCCGGGTACTTCTTGAGCGACGCCGCCAATTTTGGCTTGGCGGGGCAAGGTGATGCTGCCCCCCTCTAATCCCAATTCGCCACGGATCAAACGAAACAACGTGGTTTTACCCGTGCCATTTCGCCCCACAACGCCCACTTTATGCCCTGCCGGAATAATTGCCGTTGCGTTTTCGAGCAAAAGCCGGCCTTCCACGGAATAGCTGATATCGTTAATTTTCAACATGCGCGTGGCTTAGCAGGCAGCTTTATGAGACACCAGTTGCAAATCGCAAGATAAAAGCAAATCGAAAGCTTTTTTAAACCAGCCGTCTTTGTTGTGATGTTTTTCCAAAAGCGGCTTTTCAAAAGCGCGACGTCATGTTAGGGCGCTAGCGTTTTCATGGCGGTGGGCAAGGGGTCTGCCGCTTTGGTAAAAAGGATAATCTAACATGGCTCTCGAGCGTACTTTCAGCATCATCAAACCCGATGCAACCCGTCGGAACTTAACCGGCAAAATCAATGCAAAATTTGAAGAGGCAGGTTTGCGTGTTGTTGCGCAAAAACGCATTCATATGACAAAAGCCCAAGCTGGTGTGTTTTATGGCGTGCATGCAGAGCGCCCGTTTTATGATGAGCTTTGTGAGTTCATGTCCTCCGAGCCCGTCATTGTACAGGTTCTGGAAGGCGAGGGCGCAATTGCAAAAAATCGCGAAGTGATGGGCGCAACCAACCCAGCCGATGCAGCTGCCGGTACGATCCGCGCAGAATTTGCAGAATCTGTGGGCGAAAACTCAGTTCATGGTTCTGACGCACCGGAAACAGCTGCAGAAGAAATCGCATATTTCTTTTCCGGTATCGAGCTGGTTGGCTAAACCACTTTAAGGCATATTGGGGTAGAGGCTGCGCTTTTGTGAGCAATATGCGTTTACCCTATCAAAAGGGTTGAATCTTCAACCCTTTTTTTACGAATCTTTTGGTTTTGCGTAGATAGACTTTTGAAAATTACGTTCAAAAACAATATTTTACATGCTTTAATAAAAGTAGGTGATGTTTTTGAGGAAAGCAAATTGCGTGCAAGGGTTTGTTTTTCTGCTGCAGGGCAAACGTTCTTGGGGCGGTTTTGCAACCCCATGGCCAAAGCAAATGGCCAAAGCGAAAGAACCCATGAAATACGGGAGACATCCGTTGTTGAAAAGCCGGTGATACCGCTCATCTTCGCCTAAGGCGTGAATGGTTTTGCGTTATAAATGCCAATAGCGTGCACAGCCGCTTCGATTTTGCCTCAAGTTTCTGAAAGAATAAACGGCATCATTCATTTTGATGCGAGGTTGGTTGCAAAGTCGCAGAGGCTTTCAAGCGCTTTGCTGAACAGTGCATCTTCAACGGTCATGGCAACGCGGATATGCCCTGCAGCGGCTGCGCCAAAGCTTTCTCCGGGCATAACGGCAATTTTGCGCTGTTCAAGAAGCGCGTTTGCAAAAGCTTCGCCGTTAAGCCCTGTACTGCGAATATCCAGCATAAGATACATCGCTCCTTGCGGCGGAATGACGTTTATTTGCGGAAACTCTTTCAAGATCTCAAGCGCGAGTTTTCGGCGGCGCTCAAATGGTGCTGAAACAGAGATAAATGCGCTGGACCCCAAATGTAATGCATATTCAGCGGCGTCTTGAATAAAGCCGACCACGCCGTAATTGCTGACCGTGGCCAGATCGTTGAGCTTGGCAATAATATCTTCTGGGCCGATCACCCAACCAATCCTGCTGCCCGTCATTGCATGGCTTTTTGACATTGAGCCCACGATCAAGCTGCGCTCTTTCATGCCGGGTAGTGACCTTGGCGTGATATGGCGCCCAGACCAAACTTGCGACGCATAGACTTCATCAGAAATCAGCCATAAATCATGTTCCCGACAGGTATCCGCGATTATCTCAAGCGTTTCTTGGCCGTACACAACGCCCGTTGGATTGTTTGGAGAGTTGATAAGCAAGGATGCAGCGCCTTGAGCTGCCGCGTTTAAACTGGCCCCGTTTGGTTGAAATCCGTCACTCGCCTTGGCGGCAATTGCAACGGGATTAAGGCTGAGCGCGCGCAGCATCCCTGGATAGGTGGTGTAATAAGGATCTATATAAAGCGCTTTGTCATGTGGGTCGCAGGCCGCCAGATGCGCTGCGAATAAAGCGGCCTGAGCGCCGGGGGTGATCAGAACATTTTCGGCGCTTGTTGGCACTTGAGCTTGCGTTTGATGGTGGGCCGCTACGATCTCGCGCAATCCTTGCGTTCCGGGCACCGGTGCATATCCAGTATGCCCATCGTTTGCCGAGCGCTGCATGGCTTGTAAAATATCTGGCGCGGTTTTTATATCATGTTCGCCGATCGTCAGCTCAATCACAGACTGGCCTTGGGCAATCATTTCGCGGGCTTTCATAAAAACCCCCCATCCATCTGACAGGCCTTCGGGCACGATATTGCGAATACGTTGTGATGGCAGCACAGGCCAATTCCTTATCTTTTTATGAAGTTTAATTTTTTTGGGCTATTTAGGCCGCAGCCTGCAGATAAACCTCAAATTACGAACAATCCATGGGCGCAAATCATCACGTTATTCGTGCAGAAATGTCAACTACCGCCAATTTTAGAACATTTCTTATGTTTCCAAGACCGCATGAAATTGCTAAGCCGCCTCGATAAAGAACTAATTGGCCGTAAATTCATGACAACGCTTTCACTGCATAACACCCTTGCTCGTGCCAAACAGCTTTTTGTGCCTTTGGATCCCAAAAATATACGGATCTATCTCTGTGGGCCAACAGTCTATGATCGGGCGCATTTGGGGAATGCACGCAATGTGATCATGTTTGATGTATTATTCCGGGTTTTGCGCAGATTATATGGGGAGGCGCATGTTACCTATGTGCGCAACTTTACGGATATTGATGATAAAATTAATGCCAAAGCCTCAGAAACAGGACGCTCGATCGCGCAGATCACGCAAGAAACCACGGCTTGGTACCTGCAAGACATGGCCGATTTGGGGAATCTAGATCCGACGCATATGCCGCGCGCCACGGCTTATGTGCCACAAATGATCCAAATGATCGAAAATCTGATCAACGCAGAACACGCCTATGCCGCCGATGGTCACGTTTTATTTGCCGTTGACAGTTATGCAGATTATGGGCGGCTTTCGGGGCGCACGATTGATGATATGCTTGCAGGAGCGCGCGTCGAAGTGGCGCCCTATAAGCGCAACCCGATGGATTTCGTGCTTTGGAAACCCTCGAGCGGGGATCAGCCCGGATGGCAAAGCCCTTGGGGATTTGGTCGGCCGGGATGGCATATTGAATGTTCGGCCATGTCGCTTGATCTCTTGGGTGAAAGCTTTGATATCCATGGCGGCGGCAATGATTTAACCTTTCCCCACCATGAGAATGAAATAGCACAAAGCTGCTGCGCGCATCCAAAAAGCCAGTTCGCGCAGGTTTGGCTGCACAATGAAATGCTGCAGGTTGACGGTAAGAAAATGTCAAAATCCCTGGGCAATTTCTTTACGGTGCGGGATTTGATTGAGCAGGGATTTGCCGGAGAGGTGATCCGCTTTGTGTTTCTCTCAACGCATTATGGCAAGCCCATGGACTGGACCAAAGAGCGCGCGCAAGACGCCGAGAAAACGCTGCGTAAATGGCGCAAACTCACCGCGGGCGTTGCGGCGGCAAAGACTGTGCCCGCCTGCGTGTTGGATCCGCTTTGTGATGATCTTAACACGGCCGGCGCGATTGCGGGCTTGCACAGCTTGCTGGCGCAGGAAGATTTGTCTGGGTTGAAAGCAGGGGCTCAAATGTTGGGCCTTCTTGAGCCATCAATGGGCGCTTGGGCGCAAGTCGTTGATCTGTCACAATTTGAAACCTTGCTTGAGGCAACGCGTGCCCAAGCAATGCAGGATAAAGACTTTGCAGAACTTGATCGGTTGAAATTAGCCCTACAAAACGCGGGGGTCGAAGTGCGGATGAGCAAAACGGGTATCGAACTCTTGGCGGGGCCGGGGTTTGACCCAAAGCGCCTAGATACGCTTTTGTAATGGCTTCCTATCCGCGTCACTTGGCTGTAGCCTAGACGCAAAGCGTATCAAGATATAAAAATTCGGGGCATCGGCTTGACGACTGAAAAACTTTACATTTACGACACGACGCTGCGCGATGGGCAACAAACCCAAGGGGTTCAATTTTCCACCGAAGAAAAGGTAATGATTGCGCGGGCGCTTGACGATCTGGGGGTGGATTATATTGAAGGGGGCTGGCCCGGCGCCAATCCAACCGATAATGCGTTTTTCGCCGCTTTGCCAAAGACAAAGGCCACCATAACGGCCTTTGGGATGACCAAACGGGCCGGTCGCTCTGCTGAAAACGATGATGTTTTGGCGGCGGTCTTAAATGCGGGCACTTCAAGCGTTTGCTTGGTGGGCAAAACCCATGATTTTCATGTAGAGACGGCGCTGGGTATTTCGCTTGCAGAAAATATAGATGCGATCCGCCTATCGATTGCCCATATTGTGGCGCAAGGGCGCGAAGCGATATTTGACGCCGAGCATTTTTTCGATGGCTATAAATCCAATCCAGCCTTCGCGCTGGAAAGTCTAAAAGCGGCCTTGGGGGCAGGCGCACGCTGGCTTGTTCTATGTGATACAAATGGCGGCGCTTTGCCCCGTGAGATTTATGAAATAGTATCAGAAGTGATTGCATCGGGAATACCTGGAAAAAATTTGGGTATTCACACGCATAATGACACCGAAAATGCCGTGGCGAACACTTTGATGGCTGTCGATGCGGGTGTGCGGCATATCCAAGGCACGTTAAATGGCTTGGGTGAGCGTTGCGGCAACGCAAATCTAACCTCTTTAATTCCCACGCTTCTCCTAAAAGAGCCTTATGCGGGTCGGTTTGAAACCGGTGTGTCCCCTCATTCTTTAACCGGCCTTACCCGGCTTTCCGGTTTGCTGGATGATATTTTAAATCGTGTGCCTGCGCGCCAAGCCGCCTATGTTGGTGGATCGGCTTTTGCGCATAAGGCAGGCTTGCATGCCAGTGCTATCCTGAAAGATCCCACCACTTATGAGCATGTTGATCCAAGCGTTGTGGGCAATGCGCGCCTTATTCCAATGTCCAATCAGGCTGGCCAGTCAAACCTGCGCAAACGTTTGAAAGAGGCGGGGTTAAGCGTCGCGAAGGATAATCCTGCCTTGGGGAGAATTCTCGAGGTAATCAAGCAGCGAGAGGCTTTGGGCTATTCCTATGATACGGCGCAGGCCAGTTTTGAATTGCTCGCGCGAAAAGAGCTGGATCAATTGCCAAGGTTTTTTGAGGTAAAGCGCTACCGCGTTTCGGTTGAGCGCCGCAAAAACAAATATAATGAGATGGTAAGCCTGTCCGAAGCCGTGGTTGTGGTGAAGGTTGGAGATGAAAAGAAACTTTCGGTAAGTGAATCTTTGGATGAGACCGGTTCGGATCGCGGGCCAGTAAATGCCCTTGCCAAAGCTTTGGCGAAAGATTTGGGCGCCTATCAAAGCATGATTGATGATGTGCGGCTGGTTGATTTTAAGGTCAGAATTACTCAAGGGGGCACCGAAGCCGTGACGCGCGTTGTGATCGATAGCGAAGACAGCCAAGGGCGGCGTTGGGCCACGGTGGGCGTATCCGCCAATATTGTGGATGCAAGCTTTGAGGCGCTTATCGAAGCCTTTCAATGGAAATTGATCCGCGATACCGCGTTCGATCACGCAGGTGCATAAACCGGTGGCGGATATTTTAAACGATGATGTGATCGCCTGCGCGCGCCTATTGGAACGCGGTGACCCCGAGCGTTTTCGCGCTGTTATGGCAACACCTTTAGAGGTGCGTAAAACATTATTTCCAATATTCGCCTTTAACCTTGAGGTAGCACGTGCCCCTTGGGTGACCAAAGAACCGCTGATTGCCGAAATGCGTTTACAGTGGTGGCAAGACGTGCTGAGTGAAATTTCAGATGGGCGCGCGGTGCGTCGGCATGAGGTTGCAACGCCGCTGGCCATCTCTCTCACCCCTGCCGCTGCTGAGGTTTTGAAGGCTGTGGTTGAGGCGCGTCGGCATGATATTTACCCCGATCCCTTTGCAACCAACGCAGATTTTCAGGCTTATATTCTTGCAACATCCGGATGTTTGATGAGGGTTGCAGCTCAGGCTCTTGGACCAGCGGATGATCAGGTATTGGCCGATTTCGGCTATGCTGCGGGTGTTGCAAATTACTTAAAAGCATTGCCGGAACTGACCGAGGCAGGAAAAACACATATACCCGACACCAGCGAAGACGCAGTTCAATTGTTGGCGCATGAGGCCTTGCTAAAATTGCGCTCGGCGCGCAAAGCGCGCGGTAAAATTTCAAAAAAGGCTGGCTATGCCTTGCTCACAGGGTGGCAATCCGGCGCTGTGCTCGCCGCTTATGCCAGACGGTCCCCGGCAACTGCGTATGGAGGTGATCGGCGCGGCGTTCGACTGTCGGGTGTGCGCCTGCTCGGGCGCTCGTTACTACAGCGCTGGTAAGCATATCATTTGTAGTCTTTTGGTCTATTTGCTGTTTTCGTAAGGAAAAACAGTGCTAAAGCAGCAAGAAATAACAACGGCAACATCGCAAGGTTCACTGCGGCCCAGCCCTCTAAGGCCGAATTGCCGGAACAATTCATCAATCCGCCTGAGGTTAAAGAGGCCAAGGTCACACCAGCCCCCACAAAAAAATCATTCATTCCCTGTACCCGGCCGCGCTCATGCGGCTTATGGCTTTCAGATAAAAGCGTTGTGGCGCCAATGAAGCTGAAATTCCAACCCAGCCCTACCATAATCAGCGCGGCAAAGAAGTTGCCCAAATCTATGCCCTCAAGCGCGCACAGCCCGGCAATTGCCAGCATAACAAGTCCTATCGCCAAAATTCTGCGCGCGCCCAATCTCACAATCAAATGGCCCGTAAAAAAAGAGGGTACAAACATCGCCAATACATGGGCCGAAACAATATCGGCAACATCTGAGGTGCTAAAACCGCAACCGATCACCGCCAAAGGCGTTGAGGTCATAACCAGGTTCATCATTGAATAGGCAATCATAGCGCAAAGGATGGATACAAAAATCTGCCGGCTTTTCAGCAGGTCAAGCCTATTGCGCGGCCTTTCTTCGCCCTGTTCAGTGACCAAATAATCTGTATTGCGAAACGCAAAAAAGATAAGCGAGCCGATCAGGTTTAGGGCCACTATGACCAGATAGGACATAAGAAAGGGAACGGAAAAAAAGGTATCTGTTAACTTTACCAATTGAGGGCCGATAATCGCTGCAATCAAACCACTGGCCATCACGTAGGACACTGCTTTTGGCCGAAAACTTTCCGAAGCTGTATCGATCGCTGCAAATCTATAAAAGCCTTGGCTTGCCATGAACACACCCGTGCAAAGGCTGGCCAGTAAAAACCAACCAAAAGATTGAACATAAAGCCCATAGGCGGCAATAAGCCCCCCCAGGGCTCCAAAAAAAGTTCCTAAGAAAAACCCTTTTTTGCGGCCGACCTTTTGCATTAAATTTGACAAAGGATCAGAGGCGAGCATTGCCCCCAAGACGATGCAGGATATTGGCATCGTCGCGAAACAAATATTTTTCGCCAAAGACTGCCCAGCCAAACCTGCCATAATAAACACCATCGGCAATTGGTTTCCCAAGATTGCTTGTGCAAGCACCAAAACAGTTAAATTGCGCCGCGCGAGTTTATCATCTGTTACAGTGACCATTCGCGCGACGCTATGCGGGGGCAATGTAAATAACAAGGCCCAGAAAAAGCTATTTCTTCTCATAACGGGTGCGGAGCATAACGTTGGGTAGGCGCAAGTTCATTAGTGAAGTGATAACAAACACGATAACTTGCCTCAGTCCTAAAATCATGGTCGCGAAATAGCGCGCAATTCACAGAGATATGGTCTATTGCTCATTGTATGGATAGGCTTGAAACAGACGCTGATATTGATCGTGGCATAAAATTTTTATGCCGTCACGAACCGGCTTTCGCGCGCGCTGCGGCGCGGATTAATGCGCCAATTCCGCTGCGCAGGCGGGCAGGGGGGTTTGATGCGTTGCTAAAGGCCATTGTCGCGCAGCAATTAAGCGTTGCGTCTGCGGCGGCTATTTGGGCGCGTGCGGAGGCTGCAGGCTTCACACAAGCGCAAAGAATCTTAAGCACAACCGATGTAGCCTTGCGAGAGGTTGGGCTGAGCCGTCAAAAAATAAAATATGTCCGAGCATTGGCGCTTGCGGATGTAGATTTTGACGCGCTTGCCGCAGCGTCAACTGAAGAGGTGGTGGGGGTTTTAACGCAAATATCGGGCATCGGGGTTTGGACGGCAGAAATATACGCGATGTTTTCTTTGGGGCATCAAGATGTGTTTCCCTCAGGCGATTTGGCGCTTCAAGAAGCGGCAAAAGATTTGTTTGGAATGACCGACAGGCCAAGCGCGAATGCCTTGAAAACCATGGCCGGTGACTGGAGCCCGTGGAGAGCAGTTGCAGCGCATGTTTTGTGGGCGTATTACTCGGCCATTAAAAAACGCGAGGGAATTGGATGACACGGGTTCTGCAAACGGAACGTAAAGAAGCTTTATCGGGCTCGACCCGCTCGGCAGTGGTGTTTTTACATGGATATGGTGCCAATGCAGCAGATTTACTGGGGTTGGCCGACCCTTTGGGCGAGCATCTGCCGGATACATTATTCATCGCGCCAAATGCGCCCGAGATATGCAATGGGATTCCAATGGGGTTTCAATGGTTTCCTATACCTTGGATTGACGAATCCAGCGAAGAGGAATCAATGCGCGGCATGCAAGCTGCCGTTGAGGATTTGAACGCGTTTTTAGATGCATTGATGGTCGATGAGGATCTGTTGCCCGAGCAAGTGGTGTTATTTGGATTTTCACAAGGCACGATGATGGGCTTGCACGTTGCCCCGCGGCGAGAGGATGCGATAGCCGGAATGGTTGGGTTTTCCGGACGCCTGATGGAGCCTGATCTGTTGGTGGATGAGGTGTTATCACGCCCGCCAATTTTGTTAATCCATGGTGATCAAGATGATGTGGTGCCTATCGCATCTTTGCCAGAAGCCGCGGATGGGCTGCAAAAAGCGGGATTTCAAGATGTGTTTGCACATGTTCAAAAAGGTACGGCGCATGGCATTGCTTCTGATGGTTTGTCGGTTGCCTTGGCATTTATGCGCGACAAGCTTGGGCTGTAACGCTGTTTTTGACGTTAAGCCCAAGCCGGGCGCGATCGCCTTATGCGTCAATTAGGCTATATATTGGGCTTGCCAGATAAAATGCGCGATATATAGTTTGCTTTGTAGAGAGAGACGCGTGCCAAAGCGTATTGCGCGGCTGAGAAAAGGGGTTGAAGGCAGATGGATGGCGAATTTAGGACAGAGTTTGTGCGTGAACCCTCTGCATTAAAGCAACATCCAGCACTGGTTTTGAATGCTGATTACCGACCATTATCGTATTACCCTTTATCCTTGTGGTGTTGGCAAGATGCCGTGAAAGCTGCCTATATGGATCGGGTCGATATCGTGGCGGAATATGATCATTATGTTCACAGTCCAACCATTCGCTTTCGAATACCCTCGGTTGTGGTTCTCAAAGATTATGTAAAACCTCAAAAGCGCGTGGCCTTCACGCGCTTTAATTTATTTTTGAGGGATCATTTTTCATGCCAATATTGTGGGTCGAAAGGTGATCTTACATTTGACCATGTTGTGCCACGCGCAAGCGGGGGCGTTACAAGTTGGCAAAACGTGGTTGCGGCTTGCAGCCCCTGTAATTTGAAAAAAGGATCAAAAAGTTTAAAGCGCGCAGGAATGTCGTTGGCGCGTAAACCACGCTGTCCAGAAGCAGAAGAGCTGCGAAATGCAGGCCGCAATTTCCAGCCCAATTATCTTCATGAAAGCTGGATGGACTTTTTATATTGGGATAGTGAGCTTGAAGCTTAGGCCCCCCCGTGCCTAATGAGTTTTCGCACCAACCTTTTATTAATCCAGCTGCAGGGTGGGTTTTAGCGTCTAAAATTGGGGTATTTTAATACCTATATTTTAAGTAACTGTTTTTAAACAGAAATATAACCCTTATAGTGCTTGACCATGACAGCGCATCGCCTATAACCACATTCGATGAAGAGAAGCGGTTTGGCTTCTTTAAGTGTGACTTATGATGGGACGATCTTTTATGAAAACCTTTTCTGCTACTCCCGCAGATATTGAAAAGAAATGGATCCTGATCGACGCTGAGGGCGTTGTTCTGGGCCGTTTGGCTTCAATTGTTGCGATGCGCCTGCGCGGTAAACACAAAGCCTCTTTTACGCCTCATATGGATTGCGGCGATAATGTGATTATTATCAATGCTGAAAAAATTCAGATGACCGGTAAAAAGCGGGAAGAGAATTTTTATTGGCACACAGGGTACCCTGGTGGCATTAAATCGCGTACCAAAGCGCAAATTTTAGAAGGAGCGCATCCTGAGCGTGTGGTTGTACAAGCTGTTAAGCGGATGTTGCCCGGCAATCGTTTGAGCCGTGGATTGATGACCAATCTGCGCGTTTATGCGGGGGCAGAGCACCCCCATGAAGCGCAGGCCCCAACTGTGTTGGATGTGAAATCAATGAATCCTAAAAATACAAGGGCTGCATAATTATGACTGAAGAAATGAAATCTTTGGAAGAGCTGCAAACTGTTGGGTCAGATGCAGACGTGCAAATTGAAGTTGCCGCTCCGCGCGAGCCCATGCGCGATGCTTTGGGGCGCGCTTATGCAACCGGCAAAAGAAAAGACGCAGTTGCGCGTGTTTGGATCAAGCCAGGCTCGGGTAAAGTGGTTGTGAATGGAAAAGAAATGAACGCCTATTTTGCGCGTCCTGTGTTGCAAATGATTTTGCGTCAACCGTTTCAAGTTGCGGGCGTAGTAGATCAGTTCGACGTAAACGCGACGGTCAAAGGTGGTGGTTTATCGGGGCAGGCCGGTGCCGTGAAGCACGGTATTTCAAAGGCTTTGCAGCTTTACGAACCCGGTTTGCGTGGCGCTTTGAAATCGGCGGGCTTCTTAACGCGGGACAGCCGCGTTGTTGAACGTAAAAAATACGGTAAACGCAAAGCGCGCCGGAGCTTTCAGTTCTCGAAACGCTAATAGCGAACCTTCGAATTTACAATACAAAACAAAGGGTTGCGTATTTCGCAGCCCTTTTTTTGTGCGTAGCAGAATTTTAGAAGAATCTGTATGTGTTGAGGTTACGGTTATGTGGTTTGTGCATATCTGTAGCGTTTCAGGTTGTTGTTTGTATGGGTTAATTGGGTATCGTATTGGTATTTGCAAATTCAGTATCGAACATTTCGTAAAACTTAGGGAGACTAAGAATTTATATCAGCGCTCACATTCACTTGATAAAACAAGCGCTCTGTTAACGTTGCGCGGCGTATATTAAGTTGAAGTTTATGGGGTAAACGATGTTGAGTGTCTGCTGTAAATAATTTCTTCCATTTCTTTCAAAAACCTTGAGAGGGTATAAAAACTTAATCATAGTAAAATGCACAAAAAACGCTTCTTGCAATCAACTAAATAGCAGAAATGAGGTGGAGAAAGTCGATGGATAATATAATAAATCAGGCTTTACACGAGTTTTCATTCCACCTTGCGAAAACGGAAATAGAAATTTTTAAGGAACGAAAGCGATGGCGCTCTGAATGTGCTTTAACGAATTATTTTCAAAGCACACCAGAAAAGGCTGTCTTTAGTCGTGTGATGTATATTGCTGCTGTGGTAAGGCAGGGTTACACCGTAGGTGAGATGGCAAAGGAGCTTTCAATAAGCCGGCAGACGATCAGTAATCTATGCAAAGAAACAGTTTCTGCAGGTTGGGTGTTGTGCAAAAAAGAGAACAAAAGACAATATTATCATGCGTCTGATGAATTATGCGCTTCAATAGTGAACTATGCAGATTATAGTTCGGATATGTTCCAAAAGACCATGGTACATGAGGCAGAAGTGCTTTTGGGTCTTCTTAAAAGACGTAAGGCTGCTTTACCTATAACGAACTATGAAAAATAACGTATTTATAGACAAATGTCAGTTTCTGCAGGGTCTGATGCTATTTGATAAAGCGATTTTGGGAAACCATCGATAAGAATGTGTAAGACCGTAGAATTCTTGGCCAATGGGATTGGGCGACTTTGGAAAGATAGCGTTGGGAGTAACCTGAGTTTAGAGGCAATAGATCAATTGAATGTATTTGTTTTGTTTTACTGCGTAATGAACGGAATATATGGTTCAAAAAGGGCGTTTGAAGCGTAAGATGGGGGCGAAAGAGGGGTATAAAGAGACAAGGAGCAAAAGCTAATTCAATAGGGTTTTAATACCACAGGCCCTCGAAAAGTCGTATAATATATATTATGTTAAATTTAGGATGGTGTTATGAGCGCTGCGCTGTCGTTAAAAACGTCGAATAATAAGGCCTCCTATATCCGCCTGAACCAAGCTGACAAACGAAAGGACTTAAAGGACGTGAAAACAGAAAGATTTCTGAGCGAGATTATACAAGCAGATTTGATACGCGATGTTTGGGAACTTCACGTCTCGAAAATGCGCGAGTATAACTTTGATCGCTTGGTCTACGGCTTCACGCATTTTTCCACGGATGACGGATTGGGCGATCCCAACGATTTTACGTTTCTTACCAACCACAGCACAGATTACATAAACGGGTTCATTAATGATGGGCTTTTCAAAGATGCGCCGATGACCAATTGGGCACAGGCCAATAACGGCGCCTGTAGTTGGACGCATATTGCAAAACGGATGCAAAGTGCCACACTAAGTCCGGGTGAATTAGCCACCATCGCCTTTAACCAAAAGCACGATGTCAAAGCCGGCTATACGATCAGCTTTAAAGCGCCTTCCTTGCGTTCCAAAGGCGCGATCGGACTGACGGCACCAAAAGATATGTCGCAAAAGGAAGTCGATGAGAACTGGAAAGAATTTGGTGATGAGATTTTGCTGATCAATAACGTTGTTCACTTGAAAATTATTGCGCTGCCTTTGGAAACGCCCGCCGCTTTAAACCTTACAAAGCGCCAAATACAGGTTCTTCAATGGGTCAGTGATGGGAAAACGTTACAGGATGTTAGCATTTTGTTGAATATATCACCGGCCACAGTCGAAAAACATTTGCGGCTTGCCCGCCAAGGTTTGGGCGTTGAAACCACCGCACAGGCCATAATGAAGACTGTGCGGCAAAATCAAATCCATATTACCAAAAGATCGTAGCAATAAAAAAGGCCGCGTGCAGCGGCCTTGGAGGTTACTTGAAGGCTCCGGGCGCGATCACGCGCCCGAAACCGTGAATGTCACAATTTAACCTTGCACAACCTTGGCAACTTCGGCGGCGAAATCCTCTTCTTTTTTCTCGATACCTTCGCCAACTTCCATCCGCACATAGCCCGTGATTTCAACGCCCGCTTCTTTAGCAGCTTGCTCAACGGTCAAATCAGGGTTGATCACAAAAGCTTGACCCAAAAGCGTCACCTCGGAGAGGAATTTTTTGATGCGACCCGCGATCATTTTTTCAATCACTGCTTCGGGCTTTCCAGATTCGCGCGCCTGTTCGGTTAAAACGTTTTTCTCACGTTCTAGCAAAACCGGATCTAGATCTTCAGCTCCAAGCGATTGCGGGTTTGCGGCCGCAACATGCATGGCAACCTGCTTGGCAAAGGATTCGTTTACACCTTTCGTAGCAACAAGAACGCCAATACGCCCCATACCTTCGGCGGCGCTGCTATGGACATAAGATTGCACGCTGTCGCCAGAGATTTTAGACATCCGGCGCAATGACATATTTTCGCCAATCGTCGCAATCTTATCTGTCAAAACCTCAGTTACGGTTTTTCCGCCAATATCGGCTTGCGCCAACGCATCAACATCTGCCACATCCAGCGCTTTTTGGGCGAACGAGCCAACCATTGTTTGGAATTCAGCGTTTTTACCAACAAAGTCGGTTTCAGAGTTCACTTCAACAGCAACGCCCGTACCGCTCTGAACAGAAACTGCTACCAAGCCCTCTGCGGCTACGCGGCCCGATTTTTTTGCGGCTTTGGCAAGACCTTTGGTGCGCAGCCAATCGACCGCTGCTTCAAAATCGCCATCAGTTTCTGTCAGGGCTTTCTTTGCGTCCATCATACCTGCGCCTGTTGCGTCGCGCAGCTCTTTTACCATTGATGCTGTGATGGCCATTTGGCTCTCCTCATTTAGCGTCATAAGAAAAAAGGCAGGATGTCACCCCCCTGCCCTTGGCTTTTAGATCAGCGCTTACGCGTCTGGCGTAGCTGCTTCTGTAGCCGTCTCTGCAGCGGGCGCTTCAGCAGCAGGCTCGGCTTCAACCACAACCTCTTCCTGCAACGCCTCTTCCATTTCACCAAGATCAACCCCGGCGGCACCCAATTGGGCAGACATTCCATCAAGCGCGGCCCGAGACGCTAAATCGCAATACAGAGCAATTGCGCGCGATGCATCATCATTGCCTGGAATGATGTAATCAACGCCATCGGGAGAACAATTAGTGTCGACAATGCCAACCACCGGGATCCCCAGCTTATTAGCTTCAGCAATCGCTAAAGCTTCTTTTTTTACGTCGATCACGAACAATAAATCGGGCACACCGCCCATTTCGCGAATGCCGCCCAATGACGCTTGCAATTTGTTTTGCTCGCGCTCAAGTCCCAGACGTTCTTTCTTGGTAATACCGTCCATACCCGCGGTGAGCTGTTCGTCAATATTGGCAAGCCGCTTGATCGATTGTGAAACCGTTTGCCAATTTGTCAGCGTGCCGCCCAACCAACGGTGGTTCATGTAATATTGTGCACATTTCTCAGCCGCTTCGGATATCGGTGCTGCTGCCTGACGCTTTGTGCCCACAAACAAGATACGCCCGCCGCGCGCGACGGTTTCGCGAATTGCATTTAATGCTGCGTCCAGCATCGGCACGGTTTGCGTCAAATCCATAATATGGATGCCATTGCGGGCGCCATAAATGAACTCACCCATACGTGGGTTCCAACGTTGTGTTTGGTGGCCAAAATGTACGCCAGCTTCAAGCAATTGACGCAAATTAAACTCTGGAAGAGCCATGTTCTTTCCTTTCCGGTTTTCGCCTTGACAGAGCTGTAAGAGCGGATGCTCCAACCGGTGGACTTTAAGGATGTATCCCTTAAATGCCCGAACTCCGTCTGCGGATTTCGATAAAGGCGCATTTAAAACAGCTTATCTCTGGGCGCAAGCCTAAAATACAAGGCGTTATCTTATGCTAAGATGGTACGTTCAATCACCCAATAGGCCCCGATCAAAGCAATTAGGCAAGAGGACGGGATTGAAATATAGGCTCGATACCAAGATTTTTTACCGAACCAAACCCCCAACAACAGAAAAGCACAAGCTATTACAGTCAGTTGCCCTATTTCAACGCCAATGTTAAATCCGATCAAAGCCGCAATGAATTGTCCATCTGGCAGTCCAAATTCTTGCAAAACGCTGGCAAAACCGAGCCCGTGTAATAATCCAAACCCAAAGATTAAAGCCGGCCGCCAACGGTTAAGCTTTTGAGAAAAAATATTCTCAACCGCCACAAAAACGATTGAGGCGGCTATCAAAGGCTCAACTATGCTACCCGGAATGGTGACCAAGCCCATCGCACCCGCGGCAAGCGTAACCGTGTGAGCCAAAGTAAAGGCTGAAATCTGCCATAAGAGCGCTGAGATCCGCAGGGTGAGAAAGAATAAACCCAAGACAAAAAGAATATGATCCAGCCCTTTGGGTATAATATGATCGAAACCGACCGGCACATAAGCGACCATCTCGCCCCATACAGAGCGCTTTTCCAATGCGCCCTGCCCGTTCATCGCGCTGCTGCGTTGTCCATCGCTTAGGTATTCTGTAAGACCATTTTCAACGCCCTGCTGGCGTAAAACCAGATTACCCAGCTCAGAATCCCAAGCAAAGCTGACGGCGCTTGGCAAAGCCAGCGATCCGGTTATACGAAGAACACTGAACCGCGGCAGTTCCTGATTTTCTTCGCCAATCACCCTCACCTCGGCAAGCCTCAACGCTAAATCCTGACGTGCGGGCGCGGCCCAAAGATGCAGGCGGGTTTGAATAGAGGGCCAAAATAAGCGCACAGCTTCCGCCAAGGCCTGCGCCTCCAATGCCCGAAAACGGTCATATTCCGCCACCCGCGCTGACTCATTGGTATCTGTTGTTTCAGAAAGATCTATCTCAGCCAAAACAGCTTCTGCCATAAGGCGTATTTCGATCTCAATCTGGTTGTCCGTAACGGTAATGTCAGCTATCGAAGGAGAGACTTCATGTGCAGAGGCCGAGAATATGCCCAAAAGGTTTAGCAATAATACAGCGATAAGAGTTTTGAATAGGTGCAGGGGTATCTTTGTCATTGTGCCTCTTCTTGTGTTTTTAGCTTTTTTTGCTGCTCAGCCTTCTTTGGCACATGAATTATGGATTGATGGTAAAAACTTTCAAGGTCAATCTGACGAAACCATTCGCTTAGACTTGCGCAATGGTCAGAACTTTAAAGGGTCTGCGCAGGCTTATTTTAAGGCCAGGGTCAAATCGTTTTATTGGTCTTTGAATCAAAAAACTTATCAGGTTGAAGCGCGTATGGGGGATATCCCAGCTTTTTCGGCAACTCCTGCCGAAGATGGGCTGATGGTGGTTGTGTATGAATCCACGCCCAGCAGCCTCACCTATCGTGACTGGGCGAAATTTGATGCGTTTATTCAGCATAAAGATCTTG
>Ga0115572_10000863_pt1 | contig 25063 bp, 22 predicted proteins | sample COGITO_mtgs_1206_FD_88681 | JGI IMG/M metagenome (GOLD analysis project Ga0115572, IMG submission 88681) | Pelagic marine microbial communities from North Sea - COGITO_mtgs_120607 | ecosystem: Environmental > Aquatic > Marine > Epipelagic | place: Germany:Helgoland, sampling site Kabeltonne... | reverse complement strand
TCTTCCAATAAAATGATCACACATGTTTTGCGAAGTAATGAAAATGCAAATCTAGATGAGGTCGTTGTTTCCCAACGAAAAAAATCAAGTCAGCTGTCATTTCTATCGACTAGAAATGTGTTGAATGTGAGTAGTGAAGAGTTGCTTAAAGCTGCATGTTGTAATCTTTCCGAAAGCTTTGAAACCAATCCTGCCATCGATGTGAATTTTGATAATGCACTCACTGGTGTAAAGCAGGTACAAATGATGGGATTGCCAAGTCCTTATTTGTTATTTACTGAAGAAAATATCCCCTTTGTTCGGGGTGCTTCTCAAGTCTATGGTTTGAGCTTTACCCCCGGCACATGGATTGAGAGTTTGCAAATCACGAAAGGAGCAGGGAGTGTTGTGAATGGCTATGAAAGCATGACAGGCCAGATCAACGCCGAACTCAAAAAACCGTTGTCTAGCGAAACCTTATTTGTAAATCTATTTCGCTCACTAGAAGGTCGAAATGAAGTTAATTTTCACACCAAAAAAACGTTTAACAAAAAGGTTAGCACGAATCTATTTGTTCATTACAACGAACGTTCTGAGCGTCACGACACTAATAAAGACGGATTTCTTGATATGCCATTGTCCGAGCAAATAAACCTTCTAAATCGTTGGCAATATATCGATACCGAAAAGGGCTGGGTTTCTTTTGTAAACGTCCGTTTTTTGCAAGACGAAAAGCTTCTTGGTCAGTTGGACTTTAATCCAAAAATGGACAATAAGAATTCGCAAGTATGGGGCAGTGAAATCAAGACAAAACGATATGAGACTACGCTAAAATTGGGATATGTTTTTCCAGCCTTGCCATACCAAAGCTTTGGGGCTCAATTTGCATACAGTGATCACAATCAAGAATCGTATTTTGGAAACCGTTCTTATGATATTTATCACAAAAGCACGTATGCCAATCTTTTATTCAACTCTATTTTTAGCAATACCAAACACAAATATAAAGTTGGTATTAACCTAGCTTCCGACCAATATGATGAAACCATTGAAGTCAATCAAGTTGAACGAACAGACCGTTCTGTCGGTACTTTTTTTGAATACAGCTATGATAGCTTGGAAAAACTATCAATGGTTTTAGGACTTCGATTTGATCACCATAATCATATTGGGAGCTTTGTGACACCTCGCGCTCATTTTCGATATGCTTTTTCAGATGAATCCAGTCTTCGTTTTTCGATGGGGAGTGGCAGAAGAGTAGCCGCAGTATTTGCGGAAAACCAAAAACTGTTTGCTTCGAGCAGAGCAATACAAACCCCAAATATACAATATCAGCATTTTGGATTACGCCCAGAGTATGCTTGGAACTACGGCTTGAGTTTTTTAAAAGGCTTTCAAATAGGCACAACCCCTGTAAACCTTAATGCAGATTTATTTCGAACAGAATTCGTAAATCAGGTTGTTGTTGATTGGGAAACACTAGAACAGGTGTCTTTCTACAATTTAGATGGTGATAGTTTTGCAAACAGTTTTCAATTGGGTTTGAATGCGCGTTTGTTCCGTTTAATTGACGCTCGATTTGCATACAAATGGTATGATGTACAGGTTGATTACAGCCATGGCCTTTTGCAAAAGCCAATGCAGCCAAAACAACGATTTTTTACAAACTGGGGTTATGCTGGCACGAAATGGAGAGCTGATATCACATATCAATTTACAGGAAAACAACGAATCCCACCTTCATCTTCCAATCCAAATGGCTTGGAAAGCGACACCTTCGGGTTGCTGAACGCTCAGATCACTTACCTTCCTTTGGTAAATTTCGAACTGTATGTAGGAACTGAAAACGCTAACAATTATCAACAGTCAAATCCTATTCAATCTGCTAACAATCCTTTTTCCCCTACATTTGACACGAGTTTAGTTTATGCACCAGTATTTGGACGAATGGTCTATGCTGGGTTGCGTTACAACCTTTAAATCACCTAATGATGAAATCAATTATTTGTATTCTTTTGTTTTGCCTCTCTTATACAGTGATAGCGCAAGACAAACCCACCAAAAATGACAAAGCAACCGTTGAGGTTTTGGGCAATTGCAAGATGTGTAAAGAGCGAATTGAAAAAGCTGCACTTTCTGTTAAAGGTGTAAAATATGCATCATGGGATATTCCTTCAGGAAACTTGAGTTTTATCTACAATGGTTTAAAAACAAATGTGGATTCTGTCGAAATACAAATATCTGCCGTTGGACATGACACGAAAAACTACACAGCAAAATCCAGTATATATAACGAATTACCTGGTTGTTGTCAGTATGTACGTAGAGGGAAAGTGGCAGCGCCAGGGCAAGCGACAAAGCACTAGCTACTAATCAGCGCAATAGTCATCACCCTTTTCATAGTTAGAAAAGGTTTTTTCATCAACTTCATGGTCACCGATTAGCCCCCCATCTTTATCTTGATCATTGTTTGAAGTGGTGTTTTTTTCGAAATCGATAACAAAAAGATACCGATTTGGCTCAGTGATTTTATTTATGATTTTTCCACAATTATCGGGCTCATTACATCTTGTAAGACAAATTGTTACAATTAAAAGTAAAAAGAGATAATTTTTCATTTTAAAGGTTTTTATCAAAGATGTTAAAGCTTAGAATGAGACTCGTGGTAAAATCATTTTTTTTATTTAACTGATAAGGCATGGAGTGGTACCGATTTTGTGCGATAAAAGAGAGAGTGTATCTTTTTTGTTCAAGGTCGACTTTTGGCTCTATAAACAGTCGAATGTCTTCAGTGTTTTTCGTGTTAAACTGGGCGTAGGTCACGCAGTTAAAAAAAAGCTTTTTTAGAACCTTGATTCGCAGAAATGCATTGACGTTATAGCGAAGTTTATGAAAGCGAATAGTTGGGTATTCTTCATTTTCATAAAAAAAACCAGTACCGATGTCAATATACTGACTTTCATTTTTGAGCAACGAAAAACGATATCCACAACCAAAAAGGTAGCGATGATTCATCTGGAGCACACGAATACTTTGCCCTTGTGCAAAAGCATATATCGAATTGTTGTTTGTAAAATGATTAAGACGCAGTTGACCACTCCAATCGTTGGCCGTGACGATCCCTTCATCTTCCTCAAAATCATGCGCAACTACAAGACGCCAAAGTTGTTTTTCACTTCTTATACCAGTTAATATTTGATTAAATGTTATAAAAGAATTTTCATTTCCAGATTCCCAATTGGCAGATAGATGCATCTGAGTCGTTAAACTATTTGTAGCCTTACCGAGTAAAGACTCCGTATTTAATATTGTTTGCCCCTGAATAGAGTTCGCAAATAATATGACAATTAAGAAATATTTCATCATATTTTTTTTCAAAAATAGAGTATTATAAATATTTCTTGTATCATTTCAATATCGTGTTTCATAAGAATTGTATATTTAATGAACTTAAATTCACACGATGAAAAACTTTTTCTTTCTTCTTTTGCCTTTTATTGGTCTTGGTCAAACCGTTTGGGGTGGTGACGACATGACATTTACAAAATCCAATAACGCTGATTTCACGCTAGAAGAAAATCAAGATCGAATCACAAGTGATGTTTGGCTGACACGCGGCAGTGGTGGAGGACTCTACAATATCCATTCTGAAAACGTATACAGTGCTGGAACTAGCCCAGCAAATACGTTGTGGGCAATTGGGAACACCTCAAATAGCAATTTGTCATTTTCTAATTTTAGAGATTTTCACATCAATTCAGGAAATAAACCTCCAATAAATCAAGATATTGTTTTGAAGTTGACTCAAGGAACAACAAGCGAGTCAGACGACGTTTTCATTGATATTAGATTTACTTCATGGGCTTCAGGAGGAGGAGGCATTGATGGTGGCGGTGGCGGATTTAGCTATACACGCAGCACAGACCCAAATTTGGGGTTTGCTTCAGTGGATAAGGTGCCATCGATTTTGGTTTATCCGAATCCTACGAAAGGACTTGTCACCACTCACCCTGTTGTTTCGAAAATCCTTGTTTATGACCTTACTGGGAAACAATTGTTGGACTCCAATTTGTCTAGCATTGATATAAGCGCTTTTAAAAATGGTGTATATCTTTTTCAACTGTATCGCAATGACACCAAAGAGTGGGTCAATAGGCGCGTGGTTAAATTAGTGGAGTAGAGAGTAGGAAAATTTACTTCCCAATACAAAAGCTTTCGAAAATATTCCCAAGAAGCTCGTCTGTAGAAATAGCACCTGTTAAAGTGCCTAGATGATGAAGAGCACTCCGAAGATCTACAGCCAAAAGATCGCCACTCAATCCTCCTGTCAGGCCTTCTCGAACAGCTAAGATAGCACCAAGTGCCTGTTGCAGTTCGCCGTAATGACGGTTGCTGCTTACAACGGTGTCATAGCTAGTGTGGTTTACAAACCGAACGAGGTGTTGCGTGAGTTTATCCAATCCTTTTCCTGTTTGAGCTGAGATCACAACGGCGTCAATTTCCCCAAGTGAATCACAAAAATTTTGTAAACCTTTTTGATCATGCTTGTCAGCTTTGTTGACCAATACAAGAGGGTTTTTATGTTGAAGTTTTTTCACTTCCTCAATCACATCTTTCGTTGCCATGGATGATGGATCAACAACGTAGAGTAAAAGTTCAGCTTCGGCAATCTTGTCTATGGCACGCTTTACGCCGATTGCTTCAATGGTATCCTTTGTTTCTCGTAATCCAGCGGTGTCGATGAATCGAAACTGTACTCCTTCCAAGATGACCGTGTCTTCTATACTGTCGCGTGTAGTTCCAGCAATTTCAGAAACAATTGCTTTTTCTTCTTGCACCAATGCATTTAACAAGGAAGATTTCCCTGCGTTTGGCTTCCCTGCAATAGCAACGGGCACGCCGTTTTTCATGGCATTTCCTACACTAAATGAGTCAATGAGTGTTTTGAGAGTGTGTTGAACATCTGAAAGTAATTCTTCGAGTGAAGAACGATCCGCAAAGTCAATGTCTTCTTCGCTAAAGTCAAGTTCTAGCTCGATCAACGAAGCAAAGTGAACCAATTTTTCTCGAAGTTCTTCCAAACGATTTGAGACACCTCCACGCAATTGTTGCATTGCCATCCGGTGAGCGGCTTCTCCTTCACTTGCGATCAAGTCAGCGACAGCTTCCGCTTGTGTAAGGTCCATTTTTCCATTCAGAAAAGCACGTAAGGTAAACTCCCCTGGCTCTGCCATCTCAGCGCCTTTTTTCAATATCAATTGGATAAGTTGCTGCTGGATATAGGAAGAACCATGGCATGAAATCTCTATCACATCCTCGCCAGTATATGAATTTGGACCTCGAAAAAGACTGACTAACACTTCGTCAAGTGTGTGGTCTCCATCTATGATATGTCCTAGGTGTATGGTGTGGGTGGATTGTTTACTCAGAATTTTTCCATGTATCGATTGAAACAATTGATCGGCGATTGTAAACGCGTCATTTCCAGAAAGGCGAACGATAGCGATCGCACCAGCGCCTGGCGCTGTGGCTGTTGCCACAATTGTTTTTATCCCTCTTTGCATTTGGCAAAAATAAAAAACAAAACTAGCTTATTGCTTTTTTATATGTTCTTCTGCGTTTGTGAAGATCGTGCTCATAGTTTTTCCACATCATTTGGATAGCGCTATTCTCTTCTAGCTCAGGGTTTGTCTCAACATCTGTAATCCCTCGCTTGTTAAACATACGCTGTATGGCATCAAACAAGATGGCAGTCACTCCCTTGTTTTGATAGGCGGGATCGATGCCAATCAAATAAAATGAAGCTTTATGGTTTTTGCGCTGTGCTTGTAAAATGTGTAAAAACCCAAAAGGAAACAACGAGCCGTTTACTTTTTTAAGTGCTTCAGAAAATGAGGGCATGGTTATCGCAAAAGCAACGAGTTTCCCAGCTTCATCAGTGACACATTTAATAAAGTCTGGATGGATGTATGAAAAGTATTTTTCTTTGTAATGCGCTATTTGATAAGGTTGAATAGGTACAAATGATTGCAACTTATCATAGGTTTTGTTGAGCAAGTCAAACATATCGTCAACGTAGGGAATAATTTGTTTTCGATGTTTGAATTCAAGAGGCTTTAGCTTATATCGTTTGGCTATGAGTGAGGCATATTTCTTGACTTTTTCTGGCGCATCTTCGGCACGGTATATTTTTATTTTATATTCGACCCACTCAGCTTGTTTGGTCAATTCTAATTCTTCGAGGTGATCCCTTTGATATGGGTAATGATACCATGTAATCATGGTGTTTTTGTGCTCAAAACCTTTCACCAAAATCCCAGCTTTATCCATATTGGAAAAGCCCATAGGCCCTTCCATATAAGTCAATCCTTTTTCTTTGCCCCAGTCATACACTGCTTCTAATAAAAGTTTGCTAACCTCAATGTCATCGATGGTGTCATACCATCCAAATCTAACTTTGGTTTTGCCTTGTTCTTTGACTTCTATCCAGTTAATCATGGCTGCTATTCTACCAACCACCTCATTCCCTTTCATTGCTAAAAAGAGCTTTGCCTCTGCATTTTCGAATACTGGATTTGATTCGGTATTAAAGACTGCTTTTTCTTCTTTAGTTATTGGAGGAACCCATTCGGAGCATCCTTTATAGAGTTTGAAAGGAAAGGAAAAAAAGGCTTTGCGAGATGTAGGTGAATGTACTTCTTGAAGTCTATACATTTATTCACGTTTTAGATTTGCGAGATAATTTTCGTTGCTGACGTTCGAATCTACGCATTTTTTTATTTTTTGCATTTATGTCTCTCAATTCTTTAGCATTTATTTTTCTGTCTAATCGCTGCTTTTTTCTTTGCTTACGCAACACTTTAATCTCTTGTGGAATACCATTGTCATTGTACCGGTCTATACGATAGGAAACCCCAATACCTGTAGTCATCATTGCTGGCGTGTCTTTTAGAGTATGGCTTGCAAATGCATCTACTTGAATGTTTTCATTGATTAAATAAACAGCCCCTAACGTTATAAAGATATCTGAAAACAATTTGTTTTTAACGGCATGTTGTTCAATAAATCCCACGAGCTTTTTCTTAATTGGCACGATCAAACTCGTGGAAACAAAATTTTGCTCATACGCACTCCCTACATAGCGTTTGCCCCAATTTGACACCAGAACATAGTTATTTAGAAAATGATTTTGGGTAATCAAACTATATTCACCTGAAATGTCATCTTGTTCTACGGGGGAGGGTGTGCTATCTAAAAGAGGAGCAAAGGGTTCGCCGTAAGGATAGATGTTCCCAAAGTTAAGCTCTGATCCCGCATAAAATGATACTGCGGGAATTAAGTCAACCATACGGATACCTTTATTGGCTTTGTAGCTTTTTGTGTTTGGCTTATACCAACTTTGGTTTCTATGCGGATCAAAGAGTAAGATCTTGAAACCTATCGTATTCCGTTTTGTTCCAATTCTATCTAAACGACTTTCACCATCTGCATTATTATATGTGAAGACATCTTTATGATAGTCTACCCTGTAAATAAGTTCAAGGTTTTGAAGGATAAGGCCAGTGCGCAGGTCCAACGTAAAACCAACGCCTTTACTTTTAGCTTGTGCAAGAGATAAAAACTGATCTTTCCGGTAGGAAGTTCCAAACTCTATTTGATATACCCCAGGAGCAATGGAAAAAGCTCCTTGTGTTAATCCAGGCCGATTGCTATTAATGATTGAGGTATATTGCCCAGATAACACCAAAAAAGACAACCCAAAAAAGAGAAAAAGAACAAACTTTTTTGCATTCATATTTTCAAAGATAAAGAATTGCAGTAGCACATCATTGGTAACGCATAGAATTGTATTTTTGAGTATTCAAGTTCTTTTACGAATGATTAAAAACAATTTACCACACTTTCTATCAATCACATTGTTTGCGCTGCTTGCGCTCGCTTATTTCTATCCGCTTCTCAGTGGTAAAGTGATTGTTCAATCCGATATTCAACAGTTTCAAGGGATGCAGCGTCAGGTATTAGAGCACCGTGCCGAATACGATGAAGAACCGTATTGGACAGACAATGCTTTTGGAGGGATGCCCACCTATCAAATTACGTCCAACTTCCCAAATGATATTATCGGTGGTGTTGATAAGATCATTCGGTTTTTACCTCGACCAGCCGATTATCTTTTTGTCTATCTACTCAGTTTTTACCTCCTAATGCTCTTTTTTACTCCTAAAATACCAGTAGCAATTGCGGGAGCAATTGCTTTTGGATTTTCGACCTATTTGCTCATCATATTGGGGGTAGGACACAACACCAAAGCCCTTGCCATTGGCTATATGCCACTTGTTGTTCTTGGTGTGCTTTATCTGTTCTCAAATCAACGGAAATACGGATTTGGCATAGTGACCATTGCCACTGCACTTCAGCTCCACGCCAATCACTATCAGATGACATACTATATGCTGATTTTGATCGCAGTGATTTGTGTTTGCTTTGGGATTGAATATGTTCGTTCTCGAAAGTACCTGTCCTATTTGCAGTCAATAACTATACTGATTGGTGCCATGCTGCTCGCACTTAGTTTTAACGCAACCCAATTGTTAGCCACAAAACAATATGCAAATGAAAGTACCCGCGGTACGTCTCCGTTAAAAGAAACAATGACTGGTGAGCCAAGGCTATCTTCAGATGGACTGTCTTTTGATTATATCACTGAATACAGCTATGGCATAGTCGAATCTTTAAATTTGATTATTCCACGCTTGACCGGTGGGGGAAGTGGTGATCAAACAAATTCGTCAGGAGAACTGGCAAGTTTTTTACAAAATCTCGACCCAGAGACTGCTCAATATGTTTTCAACTATGCGCGTACGTACTGGGGTGATCAGCCAATTGTAGAGGCACCTGCCTACATTGGAATTACAGTGTTTTTCTTGGGTGTGCTTGGGTTCTTTCTCATGCATCGCCGTTGGCGTTTGATTTTACTTTCTTCCATTGTCGTTTCTCTTCTGATATCATGGGGTAAAAATGTTCCAGATTTCACCCAGTTCCTGATTGATTATATGCCATTCTACAATAAATTTAGAGCTGTTAGCTCCGCGCAAGTGATTCTTGAAATTTGCTTTCCTATTGCGGCTGCATTCGGAATGATCGGTCTGATGGATGCTACAAACACAAAACGTAAAAAAGCTCTTAACCAAACGGGACTGATTTTAGCGTCTATCCTTTTACTCGCATGGATCGGTGCGGTTTTTGTATTTGACTATCAATCCGCCTTTGAGCCTTTTGCGTCATATCCTGAAATCATGAATCCTTTACAGCAAGATCGAAAAGCAATTTTGCTTTCCGATTTGTTTCGTTCAGTGATTTATGTGGGCATACTTTATCTCATTTGTCGTATCGTGTTTTGGTCCAAATACAAACAGTATGTTGTACCATTACTCGCTTTGGTCATCCTGATTGATCTTTGGTCTTTTGGTAATAACTATGTAAACAGCGATGACTTTGCTAATAAATCAACGATGCAACGTCCTTTTCAACCAACATCTGCCGATCGCATCATTTTAGCGGATACTACACGATACCGTGTGTTTGAACCGCGCCTTGGAATGGCACATGCACGCACAGCCTATTTTCATAACACCATAGGTGGTTATCATGGAGCTAAGCCTCACCGTATGCAATCGCTATATGATTACCATCTCAGTAGTAAAATTAGTCCCGATGTTGTAAACATGCTGAATGTTAAATACACTTTACAGACTGATGATCAAGGTGGTCTTTCTGCGGGCATTAACCCCAATGCTTTTGGAAATGCATGGTTTGTAGATGCTGTGCGTGTGTGCCGATCAGCCGATGAGGAAATTCGGCGACTTGCCAATGAAGATCTCACTAAAATTGCATTGACAACGGATGAGATTCCACAAAACACTTTTTCTACTGACAGTCTTTCACAAATTACACTGACACATCATAAAGCCAATGCGTTGACCTATCAATCTTCGACTTCATCTACAGCTTTTGCTGTGTTTTCTGAAATGCATTATCCACATGGTTGGCAAGCTTACATTGATGGGGATAGGGTACCACATTATCGTGTGAATTACGCATTGCGTGGTTTGATCGTTCCAGCAGGCGATCACGATATCACTTTTCGCTTTGAACCTCAAGTGATTGCACGTGGATCAAGCATCCAGCTAGCGGGGTATGGACTATTTGCACTTTTACTATTACTTTCTTTTGCTCCAAAGCGTTTTATGCCTAAAAAAAAGCAAATTGGGTAAGCAAGCCAACAAACATATTATTCTTGTGAGTTACTACTGGCCTCCAGCTGGTGGGTCAGGGGTACAGCGTTGGTGGTTTTTTGCAAATTACCTTGCCAAAATGGGCTGGACTCTTGATGTGATTACTGTCAATAACCCAGTTGGCACACCCATTGAGTCATCTGATGATTCTTCATTACCACAGGGAATACAGGCATTCCCTTTATCGATATGGGAGCCAGGAAAGAAACTCTACCAATCTGCAACCCCAACCGAGAAGCACTCATTATTTCGTACTGTTGTTCGCTGGATACGTGCCAATTTTTTCTTTCCAGATGCTCGTCAATTTTTCATCAAACCTGCGATACGCATGGTAAAAAAACGTTTAGAAAAAAAGGCCGCATCATGGCTGATTACTACGGGTCCGCCACATGCTACGCACATGGTTGGTTATGCATTTCGAAAAAACAAACAATTGCGATGGATGGCTGATTTTCGTGATCCTTGGGTTCAATTTTTTGTCAATCAGGAACTGCCGATGCTTCCCGTGACACGAAAGTGTCACCAAATCTGGGAAAAACGTGTGGTCTCTGCTGCGGATTGTGTACTCACAACCTCACCAAAATTGGCATCCATTTTTGGGGAGCACAACGCTAATGTACATACTGTGTTGAACGGATTTGAAAGAGTTTTGTCTGGTGAACCTTCAAAAGACTTTATCATAACCTATGCTGGCGCACTCAAAACAAATCAGCATCTCAACCTTATACGTTCTGTCTTAGAGCAACTGTCTTCCTCAAACCCTACCTTTTCAGAAAAAGCATCTTTGCATTTATATGGCGATCACAGCACGAATAGCCTTCCGAGTTCTTTTACACATCAAACGGTAGTGCACGGCTATCAATCCAAAAAGGAGATTGATCAAATTTTGCCAGAAGCACACATCCTGTTGCTGTTGGGGAATGACAACCCTGATAGTCATCTCGTTATTCATGGAAAAATTTATGAATACATGGCAGCCAGACGACCTGTTTTGGCTGTGGTTAACCAGCATGGTGACATGTCTGAATTGATTCGAAAACACAACTTAGGAGCGGTGTTTTTGTATTCCGAAACAGATAAAATAAAGAAGTGGATTGAAGGTGAATTTGATCGCTATGTAAAAGGCACTCCCAAAGAGTTACAAGCGCCTAGCAATTTGTTTTCCCGTGAAAAACAAGCCGAAGAGTTACATTTGTTGTTGGACAAATTCGAACCAACATGGGGATAATCGCCAAACAGACCACAAATAATGTATTGATCATCGTTGTCGCATTTGCGATTGGCGGTATAAACACTTTAGTGTTTTATCCTGTTTTTTTATCTGCAGAACAATATGGACTCGTTGTTTTTTTATTGGCTTCCTCAAACATGTTAATGCCGCTCATTGGCTTTGGAATCAATCAAACGATTATCAAGTTTTTTGCATCTTATGACACGGCAGAAGAAAAGCAACGTTTTATGTCTTCTGTCATTTGGTTGCCTTTTCTTATTGCGCTCATCGTTGGAGGAATTGGTGTGTTTTTTTATAATGTTATCTCGAATGCATTATCCATCACAAACCCTGTTATCGCTGAATATACTTGGGTAATTTATGTTGTTGCGTTGGCGACCGCTTATTTTGAAATTTTTTATGCTTGGGCTCGTGTTCAATTGCAGTCTGTTGCTGGTAATGCGTTAAAGGAAATTTTCCCACGATTGTTTCTTTTTGTATTGTTAATTCTTTTGTTTTTCTTTTCGCTCTCCTTTAAGAGTTTTGTTATTGCGTTGGTTTGTGGCTATTATCTTCGATTGCTGTTGATGATTATTATTGCTCATCGTTATTATCCCATTCGTCTATCCTTTCAGTTCCCAAAAAATTTTCGTTCAATTCTTGTCTATGCGCTCTACATTGTGTTAGCAGCTTCTGCAGGGAGTTTGCTGCTGGATATTGACAAGTTTATGATTCCACAAATTCAAGCGATTCAACAAACCGCTTTTTATGCGGTTGCCATTTTCGCCGCGACAATCGTCGAGGTTCCTTCACGTGCGATGGGACAAATTTTAAACCCCTTGGTGGCTATAGCGATCAATAACGGTAATCAAAAGGAGGTTGAGAATTTATACAAAAAGAGTGCACTGAATTTGGTGATAGTTTCGGGTTGGTTTTTTCTGCTGATCAACCTCAACAGCACGGCCTTGTTTGGACTACTTCCTGATGTGGGTTATCGTTCGGCTACACTCGTTGTTCTATACATTTCACTTGCCAAAATGATCACGATGATTTTTGGGTGTGGAAGCGCCATCATATCAAACAGCTCTTTTTACCGCATCAGTCTTGTGTTTTCAATCGGGATGGCTTTGGGTGTAGCATTACTCAACAGTTATTGGATTCCGCGGTACGGAATCGATGGAGCAGCTTTGGCTAGCTTGGTTGTTGTTCTGAGCTCTATAGGGGTTAAAATTATGTACCTGTTCTATACAATCAAAACACATCCCTTTTCTTGGAATATGTTTACATCATTACTTGTTACAACGGGTTTATATTTTTGTTGTAAACAACTTTCATTCTCAGGCCACCCTATTGTTCAGATTGCATTACTTTCTACTGTTGTATCTGTGGTCTATTTTGTACTTGTTGTGCGTTTAAAGTTGTCTGAAGATTTACTTCGTTTGGGTAAGCGATTGATGAAATAAATGCCCATAAAGGCTTGACTTCTTGTTTTGAGCAAGTTCTTTTGGCGTTCCTGTCGCCAAAAGTTTTCCGCCCTCTTTACCACCTGATGGACCCAAATCAATAATATGATCTACATATTCGATCAAATGAGTGTTGTGTTCAATGACAATGATGCTGTGTCCTTTTCCAATCAATTGGCGAAAGGATTGCAAAAGTTTACTGATATCATGAAAATGAAGTCCAGTTGTTGGTTCATCAAACAAAAAGAGGATGTTGTCTTTTTGGCTCCCTTTAGTCAAATAGCTTGCGAGTTTAATTCGCTGCGCTTCACCACCTGAAAGGGTAGAGGAAGACTGTCCTAAAGCTACATAACCCATTCCGACATCGGCTAGTGCTTTGATTTTGTTGGCGACTTTGTTTTCGTTGTGCTGCGTAAAAAATGATAAGGCTTCATCAACGCTCAATGATAAAATGTCATAGATGTTTTTTTCTGCAAACCGCACTTCTAGCACCTCACGTTTAAAACGTTTCCCATCACAAGTTTCGCAAGTCAGCTTTACATCTGCCATAAACTGCATTTCGACGGTGACTTCGCCCTCTCCTTTACAGGTTTCACAACGCCCACCATCAACGTTAAACGAAAAATGTTTGGCGGAGTATCCATTGAGTTTTGAAGCTTGTTGAGCAGCGTACAACTTACGGATTTCGTCATAAGCCTTAATGTAAGTTACCGGATTGGATCGAGAGGAAGTCCCGATGGGATTTTGACTGATGTATTCGATCACAGAAATCGAAGCAATATCGCCTTTTATTTCACTGTGCTGCCCAGCTTTTTCTCCAAAAATTTCTTTTTTGCGCAACAATGCTGGCCAAAAAATCGATTTGACAAGTGTGCTTTTTCCGCTCCCTGAAACACCGGTAACTGCTGTAATACAGTTGAGGGGAAAGCGAACATCGATGTTTTTTAAATTGTTTTCTCGTGCACCTATCAGCTGGATGCTTTTTGATGATTTTACAGCTACGTGTGGATCTGCTATTTTTTGTTTTCCGTTTAGGTATGCGGCAGTTAGGCCTTCCGAATTGAGAATCGTAGCCAAGTCTCCTTGTGCTATTATCTCCCCACCAAAAACACCTGCTTCTGGACCCATATCGATAACTTCGTCGGCTGCACGAATAATATCTTCATCGTGTTCGACGACAATCACTGTATTTCCTAAATCACGTAGTTTGTACAAAATCTGAATCAACCGCTCGGTGTCTTTGGGATGCAACCCAATACTTGGTTCATCGAGTATATAAAGCGATCCAACCAAGCTACTTCCTAGAGATGTAGCGAGATTAATACGCTGTGATTCTCCACCAGACAGGCTATTTGATTTTCTGTTTAAAGAAAGATAAGACAGTCCTACTTCACAAAGAAAATCCAAACGACTTTTGATTTCGGAAAGAAGGCGTTCGGCCACATTGTATTCATGGTCAGTGAGTTGAAGTTGATCCATAAAAGACCGCAGCTCTGAAGCAGATAAAACGACAAGATCTCCAATAGATTTGTCATTTATTTTAACGTAATTGGCTTCTTCACGGAGTCGCTTTCCTTGACATTCTGGACAGGTCGTTCGGCCACGGTAACGAGACAGCATGACTCGATTTTGAATCTTATAACTTTTCTTTTCTAGCTTTTCAAAAAAGGAATAAATCCCTTTAAAATGCGTGTTTCCGTTCCATAACACTTCTTTTTGTTCGTCGCTAAGTTCAAAATAGGGCTTGTGAATTGGAAAATCAAATTGATAGGCAGTGTCAATGAGTTTGTTCTTGTACCGACTGGCACTAGCAGAGCGCCAAGGCGCTACGGCGTCCTCAAATACAGACAATCCTGTATTGGGTATCACTAGATCGTGATCAATACCGATCAAGTCGCCATATCCTTCACATGATGGACAAGCGCCTAGAGGATTGTTAAAGCTAAAAAGGTGAGTGCTTGGTTCTAAAAATGTCATGCTATCGCAAGCAAAACGGTTCGAAAATGAAAGTTGCTCGCCAGTGGCTAGGAAGAGAACTTCCAACTCCCCTTTGCCTTCAAAAAATGCGGTCTCAACAGAATCAGCTAAGCGACTCATTGCGTCGTTGTCATTTCGCAAGACAACTCGATCTACGACAAGTGAAAAAGTGGATTGTAGTTTGTCTTTGACTTCACTAATTCGAACGATTTCACCTTCTACTTGAATCCGTGCATAGCCCTGTTGTTCTAGAAGAGCTAGCATTTTTTTTATGGACTTATTATCGTCGACATGAATAGGGGCAAGAAGAATACATTTGGTTCCTTCTTCATAGGTCTGCAGCTTGTCTAAAACGTCAGACACACTATCTTTAGTCACTGCTTCCCCTGAAACAGGCGAATAGGTTGTGCCAATACGAGCAAACAGAAGTTTTAGATAATCATAAATCTCTGTGGTTGTGCCCACGGTTGATCGTGGGTTGGTGCTGTTTACTTTTTGCTCTATCGCGATGGCGGGCGCTAACCCTTCAATTTTTTCCACCTTAGGCTTATCTAAACGACCTAAAAACTGTCGCGCATAAGACGATAGACTTTCTACATAGCGGCGCTGTCCCTCGGCATAAAGCGTATCGAATGCCAAACTTGATTTTCCAGATCCAGAAAGACCTGTTAAAACAACAAGTTTACCATTGGGAATATCAACATTTACTCCTTTGAGATTGTGCATTTTAGCACCTTTAATACGTATTCTTTTTTCTTTTTTCAATTGATTTTTTTGCCGAATCGCTAAAGGTAATTATTTCTTCGATTTTTAAAGAATTTATTGAAGTTCTAATTTTCTAGTATATTTGTATCAAATTCTACTGCCTATAGCGGACATCTACGTTTTAATTTTTTTTAATTTAATTTAAAACGCTTTGCTATGTCTGCAAATGATAGTACCCTTATAGCTAGTTTTATTGCTGGTAATCAATCCTCTTTTTCAACTCTTCTAAACCGTTATCAAAAACGTGTTTATGGCTTTATATTCTCCAAAGTTCAAAATCCTGATTTGGCAAATGATATTTTCCAAGACACTTTTATCAAAGTGGTCAAAAGTCTTCGTTTGGGAAAATATTCTGACGATGGTCGTTTTTTGTCGTGGGTGATGCGGATTGCGCACAACCTCATTATGGATCATTATCGTAAAAAAAGTCGATTACCCCTACACGAATCTAAACATAACGATTTTGACATATTAAGCCGTTTGATTGAGCCAGATGACAATGTCGAGTTTAGAATCATCGAAAGTCAAATAAACCATGATTTAACAATGCTGATTGAGGAACTACCTGAAAGCCAAAAAGAGGTGTTGCGAATGCGTTTGTATAAAGATATGAGTTTTAAAGAAATTGGTGAGGTTACTGGTGTGAGCATCAATACTGCCCTTGGACGTATGCGTTATGCGGTCATGAATCTTCGTAAAATGATTGAGGATAGAAATTTGATATTCACACAATAAATCTATTTTTTTGTCCGTTAGCTATGAAAACATTGTTAATGCATAAACTTTACCCTATTTACAAACAAAACAAATGCTTGCAGCCTACAAAAGAAACTATTGATTTTATTCTTGCTTTTGCCTCTAGTTATGAAGTGAAAACAAGTAAATCTAATTTCTCTTTTGAAGGTATTTTAAACTAGGAGGATGCTTTTATTTGAGCGTTAAGCACACTTTTTCTACCAATAGTGCTTGTGATTTTGTCTTTTGACAAATCCCAACCCCTTGCTGGCGAGTACTCACGTCCATACCAGATGATCTGAAGATGCAAATCGTTCCAACGTTCTCTAGGGAACAAACGTTTGGCATCCCTTTCGGTTTGCAGGACGTTTTTGCCATTGGTTAGCCCCCAACGATACATAAGCCGATGGATGTGTGTATCCACAGGAAAAGCGGGTACGCCAAATGCTTGCGCCATCACAACGCTTGCCGTTTTGTGTCCAACCGCTGGAAAAGACTCCAAGGCTTCAAAGTCGGCTGGAACCTCTCCATTATAATCGTCAACAAGTCGTTGAGAAAGCCCATGAATTCCTTTCGCTTTTTGGGGTGATAGTCCAACGGGGCGTATGATTTCCCGTATTTGATCAATAGTTAGTTTGATCATGTCATATGGATTGTCTGCTTTGGCAAAGAGAAAGGGCGTCGTTTTATTGACTCGAACGTCTGTACTCTGTGCAGAGAGCAAAACCGCAATAAGCAAGGTGTAAGGGTCTTTGTGATCGAGTGGAATGGGAATCTCCGGATATAATTCCTCCAAAGTTTTCATCACAAACTCAACTTTTTCGGCTTTGTTCATAATTCGTATTTTTACAAAACTAATCTAAAAATATTGCTATGATTCAAGTCGGTTCCAAAGCACCTCATTTTTCTGTTTTAGATCATGAAGGAAACACAGTTTCTCTATCTGATTTCGCAGGCAAAAAAGTTGTAATTTTTTTCTACCCAAAAGCCAACACGCCTGGTTGCACATTAGAGGCATGTGATTTGCGTGACCATTATGCCGAACTCACAAAAGCGGGATATTCTATACTCGGGGTCAGTGCCGATTCGGTCTCTGCTCAAGCAAAATTTGCCATGAAATTCACTTTTCCGTATCCCTTACTTGCTGATGTAGACAAAGAGCTCATTCATGGGTTTGGTGTTTGGGGACCTAAAAAATTTCGTGGTAAGGATTATGAAGGGATATTGCGAGTCACTTTTATTATTGACGAAAATGGAGTTGTGGAACGTGTGATAGATAAGGTTAAAACCAAAGAACACGCAGCGCAAATTCTTGAGGCTTAATCCAATCGTTTTTTAGGATCAGTTTGATAGCCAAACAAGTTTTCGCTGGAGATTAGTTTAACTATTTTTTCAGGAAGCATTTTTTCCCATCCTTGTTTTCCGTGATTGATCATCTCTAAGACTTCCTTGGAATAGATCTGTAAATAGTCTTTGTTGTAATCGGTAATGTCGATGACTTTGTCGTTGTAGGCAAAGAACTTGTACAGCTCTTTTACTTGAGATGCTACTCTGACGTTTGTGCTGTCAATAATTTCGCCTGTTTCTCTGTCAATCATTGGGTAGAGATAAACAATGAGGTTTTTAAAAAATAGTTTTCCAAAAGCTTCCAAAATACCACCACTGAGTTTTCGGTAGTACTTCTCATTAAATATTTCAACAAGGTTGCTTACGCCCATGCTCAAACGAATCTTTTTTGTGGTGTAGTTCGAAAAATATTCAACCAGACGATAGTATTCTTTAAAGTCAGAAATCATGACTGTCAATCCCAAAGCACATAACAACTTGGCTCGATCCATAAAATCTTGCTCGTCAATGATTCCCGTTGACATCAGGTTGGACAAGGTAATCTCAAAAACTTCTAGCGTGTTTTCAGGAGCAACCCCATCTTCTTTATAAAAAAGCGAAGAAGACTTTTCAAACATATCCATGTTGACGTTGGTTACGGGACGAAAACTCCCTCGAATGGCAAGGATGTTTTTTTTGTAAAGCACACGTGCTGGGAGTAAGTTGTTCCCATCTGGTCCAAACATAACCGCTTCGGTCATTCCGTTTTTCACAAGTTCCAAACTGAGAAGGCGATTATCGACTTTCTTAAACAGAGGCCCTGTAAAGTTTATCGTGTCGATCTCTATGGCTGTTTTATCGATATGGTCAAATAGATAGCGAAGCATTTTTCGAGGTCTATCATGCTGATAGAAAGCGCCATAAATGAGGTTGACTCCCATCACTCCGACAGACTCTTGTTGCGAGCGAGCATCGTTTTCATGGAAACGCAAATGCGTGCTAATCATAGAGTAGGGACCATCGGGCTCGGTTTGGAATTTGATGCCCATCCAACCATGACCTTTAAATTTTTTTGCAAAATCAATAGTCGTTACTGTATTGGCATAGGTAAAGAAAATATTTTTTGAACGCTTCTCCGATGAAATACGCGCTTCGAGATGTTCGATTTCCAAGTCCAACATTCTATTGAGACGTTCTTCAGAGACATAACTTTTTTCTTTGCCATAAATGGCATCGCTAAAGTTTTTGTCATAAGCACTCATTGTTTTTGCGATTGTCCCTGAGGCTCCGCCGCAACGAAAAAAATGGCGAGCGACCTCTTGTCCGGCTCCAATTTCAGCAAAGGTGCCGTAGATATTGTCGTTTAGATTAATGCGAAGTGCTTTTGCTTCTAATGAAGGTGTGTTTTCAAAGGGCTGATCCCCAAGTAGAGAAACGGGCATGAAACTGCTTTTTACAAAGTTAAAGAAAGTGTTTGTGAATCAATATCTTTGCCTAAATATTTTTTTTGAAGATTAGGTTTCTCGGTACTGGTACTTCTCAAGGCATACCCGTCATAGGTAGCAATCATCCTGTATGCCTAAGTGATGACCCTCGTGATGTGCGTCTTCGCTCTTCTGCTCTGGTCGAGTGGAGAGACTGCGCATTGGTCATTGATTGCGGTCCCGACTTTCGCCAACAAATGCTTCGAACAAAATGCACACATCTCGACGCTGTTTTGTTTACTCACGAACACGCCGATCACACCGCTGGAATCGATGATATCCGGCCTTTTTTCTTTCGACAAGGCGATATTCCAATTTACGCACTTCCAAGAGTGATCGACAGCCTGACTCACCGTTTCGGATATATTTTTAATAACGAAAACAAATACCCAGGCTCACCATCGGTTGACATTCACCCTGTGAGCCCCGATCATCCATTTTTAGTCCAACACAAGCATATTGTTCCGATTTTGGGACAGCACAACCGTCTCGAAGTCTTGGGATACCGCATCGACAACTTTGCATACCTCACAGATATCAAAACAATAGCAGACAAAGAATGTGAAAAACTTCAAGGTCTTGATGTTTTGGTGCTAAATGCTTTGCGTGAAGAACCACATCACTCGCACCTTAATCTTGAAGAGGCGCTTAGCCTTTCTGCCAAAATTGACGCGAATAAAACCTATTTCACTCACATCAGTCATCATCTCGGTTTTCATGCTGATGTAGAAAAAAAACTCCCTAAAAACGTACATTTGGCCTACGATAATCTTTCAATCTCAATCTAATGCGAACAAAAATTCTTCAATATCTACTTATTTTTATATCACTCATCGCGCTCTACCTTTTCGTGAGTGACCTTAACAAAACAGAGGCCTTTGCTGCTCGTCAGGAACGTATGACGGACCGAATTGACACCCTCAAGGATTCTATTGCGCAACTTGTAGTTGACCAAACCGAAAACGCTTATTTTTCTCTTGATGGAAACCGCGATGCACAGCAATTTCACGCCAAATTCACTCCCAACGACTTGCTGGTTATGATTGAGGACAAGGTGTTGGCGGAAAACGATAACAAAAACGGAAACCCTATGCTTTACGTGCTTGGTAAAGGATGGATTATCAACAAAGTGCATTTGGTCAATCATCAATGGACGTTGGTCGATTTTACTGATGGTAGCCGTTGGGGTGATGCACTCCTTCGCTATGGTGTTGACGCCAAGGGGCAAGTCGAAATTAAACTTCTCGAGTCCGTCTTGTACCCCTAGGGATTTTTTTATTTCTGAAGAATTTCATGTAGTAATTTTCGTTTTACTATATTCGTGCTATAATACCCTCAAATCATGAATATCCTACTACGCACCTTCTGCTATGGTATTTTTTTCCTTTTTATAGGTTGTTTGAAAAGGAAATCATATATTATAATGTTGATGTAACTATTATACCTGAAAACGCTGCGACAATAGACCCGCAAAGGTTTGGACCTTTGTTTCCAGGAGATTCCATTTCAATTACTATCACGCCTGTTGAAGGTTATCAATTTGATCAATGGATGGGAACGGTCTTCTTCTTTTGAGCCCAACATTACAATCTTTGGCACAGAAAACCATCATCTCACCGCCTCGCTGGTGGAAACACCTGAATTATCCGATCAAGTTGAGGTGTACAATGGCCCTCGAATCGATCCTAATCCCATTTTTGCAGTTCGTTTGGGAGCTAAAAGCTGTATTGTTATCAATAAACAAGGCGAAATCGTCACTGAATATGAATTCGAAAAGAACTTGGGTAATGATATTGAGATGCTGCCAAACGGAGAGTTTCTAGGAATGTTTAAACCAAACAACAGAAAGGATTTTTCATTTGGAGGGAGTGGAGGTGTTTTAAGGCGTATTACTGCTGACTAACAAACATTGTGGGAGTACGAGATTGCTTCTGATACGGAGCTAGCTCACCACGATTTGGAATTGTTGCCAAACGGAAATGTATTGACCATTGTATGGGAAGAGATCACTACAGAACAAGCAAAGACCTTAGGTGCTCAAACAGAACACCCTATATATACTGAAAAACTAATTGAAATCAATACCGACAACAATGAGATCGTCTGGCAGTGGCGCAGTGTAGAGCATCTTGTACAAGACATTGATCAGACTGTAAGAACTTTTGGATCGATTCGTGAAAACCGTCGTAAAATCAACATCAACTACAACAGTGATATGGTTAATGGTGACTGGATGCACGCCAATGGGATTGCCTATGACAATACCCGAGATCTGATTTTTATGACGGTAAACTTCTATAGCGAAGTTTGGGTCATTGACCGAAGCACAACCACACAACAAGCCGCAAGCGGTGAAGGTGGGAATTTTGGTGTGGGAGGAGATTTGGTCTATCGCTTTGGTAACCCTGCGGCCTATGGAAGTGAAACCCCATCCATCTTTAATCGAGTTCACCACCCTAACTTCTCAAACGACAGCCATACCCAAATGCTGTTTTATAGCAATGGCATTGATGTTGAGCAATCTACCGTATTTGAACTACAGCTCCCTGAAACACTAGGTATTGATGAGCAAAATGAAAACTTGCCTACAGAAGTGTGGCGATTTATGGATCTCGAGCTCTTCTACCACATTGTTTCTGGAGCAGTTAAACTCTCCAATGGAAATGTGCTGATTTGTGAGGGCAATTTTGGCTTTTGGGAGGTAACCCCTTCTGGACAAGCTGTTTGGAAAATGAAGGGCTATAAATCCGGATTTTGGTGTGCTTATCCACTAAATCCCAACTTTTTTTAAATTCATCATTTACAGTAAAATGAGTAAAAAGTGATCAAAAATTCCTTTTTTTGGTTGTTTTTGCTTCATTTTGTGCTGTGTTTAGCCAAAAACACCCAAACCCCCAAAATGGGGGGGGGGGTGTTTAAAAATCAAACACCTATATTTGTAGTACAAAAACTTTTTAATTCACTGTTATGCCCCAAAGCACTCTCATTTTTTTATCCACTTTTTCGTACACAAATTCGTGAGTTTTTAGGGCTATTTTTTAATATTTCTAAATCATATACTTATGAGCCCAAATCGATTTTTTACGACTATAATTTTATTCTTTTCTTTTTCCATTCTGATCGCTCAAGACCCGCCAGCAAACAACACCTATCAAACGGCAACTACGCTAACCGTTCAACCGGTTTCTTGTAGTACTTCAACATAAGGCGACTTAACCAATGCTACAAACAGTAATAATAATGATGATTCATCGAGTTGTATAACAGTATACATCGGATATGATATATCATATGTCGATGTGTGGTATAAAGCAACTGTGCCTAGATCCGGAAAACTTACCATTGAAACGTCTGCTGTATCGGGCTCTGTTCTTGATGACCCCTCTATTGTAGCTTATACTTTGAGTGAGGGTACTCTTACGGAAATAGATTGTAATAATGATGGAGGAGTTGATTATTTTTCAAAAATTGAACTGTCAGGGCAAGCCGAAAACAAAGAAATTTATTTTATGGTGATTGCTTTTCGACAAGCAGCGAGCTATGGTGGAGAACATCTAGGTCCCTTTAATATTTGTGCTTTTGATCCTGAAGCCACTTTTGATTTCCCTCAAACCCATAAACCATTGTTGTCGTACTACAGTAACCCTGTTGGGAATCATTTGGTAATCGAAAGTCCCTACCAAATCGAATCTTTTTCCATCTTCGACCTTGTGGGTAGAGAAGTGTTTGGTAAGCAGTCAGACAAACAAAAGTTAACCATAGACACCTATTCTTTATCGGCAGGTGTATACATGCTCAGCGTTCAAATCGCAGAAGGTGCGCAAACCGTAAAACTGATTAAAAAATAACGACTGAGAGACAGTCGTGTTATTTGGAGTGATAAAAATGCGTTACTGTTTATTCAGTAGCGCATTTTGCCATGCAAGGAGTTTGTGAAAACCATCTTGTGAGATGGTGTGCCCAACGGGAAAGCTGTCAAAGTGAACGTCTATTCCTTCTTGTCGAAGTCGCTCTACGCCTTGCTTATCCCATTGGTATGGTACAACTTCATCTTGTGTGCCATGCCCGACATAGATTTGGGGTATTTTTCCTTCCTTGGGGATCGAGGTAATTTTTTCGTTGAGGTATCCACTGAGCGCCACGATGCTCGCAAATCGGTTTGGGTAGGTTAGTGCAAGGCTATAGGAAAGAATAGCTCCTTGGCTAAAGCCCAACAGGTGTACTTGTGTGGGGTCATATGGATGATCGTGTTGCAAGGATTCCAGAAATGCATGAACTTGTTCTCTTGACGCTATGGCTTCATCATCATCAGACCATTTTCCATGTCCGTCATCAAAGTGAATGCTATACCACGCATGTCCCATCATGGGTAGGTTGAGGGGTGCACGTAGGGATATGACCAACAAATCAGGATGAAGGTATTCAGCGAAAGAAAACAGGTCGTTTTCGTTGCTTCCATATCCGTGAATCAATACAAGTAAAGGGGGATTTGTAATTCCTACGGATTTGGGTTGGCGTACAAGATATTTGAGTTTTGTCAACGACTAGTCGTTTAAGTGTAGCTTACCATTATTCACAACACCATAAACCGTTCCGGGAATTTCTTTTCCGAGATAGGCGCTGTTTTTACTAGTAGAGATGATGTTTTCTTTTTGAACGGTAGTTTTTCCCTTTGGAGAGAACAAACTAAAATCGGCTTTTTCACCAACTGCTATGGGTTGCTGTTTAATTCCAAAGCGTTCTTTTCCTTTACTGAGCAGAGTCGCTGCTGCTTGGTTGTCAAATAAGGCACACAAACTGCCATAAGCAGTTTCCAGTCCAATGCTTCCGTGAGCAGCATGTTCAAACTCCATTTTTTTGTGTTCAATATCCATTGGTTGGTGATCGGAAGTGACCATGTCAATGGTACCGTCTTTGATGCCTTTGATGAGTGCTTTTTGATCGGAGCTTTCTCGCAATGGCGGCATGAGTTTAAAGCGGGTGTCAAATCCTTCCAGTTTTGCGTCAGTGAGCATAAGGTTGTGAATGGCAACACTGCAACTCACATCGAGATTTTCTTTTTTTGCTTGGCGAATAAGTGCAACGCCTTGTGCAGTAGAAATGGTGGGGATATGCAACTTTCCACCTGTGTATGCGAGAATGGAGAGGTCTCTGCGAATTCGGATTTCCTCAGCGAGATTTGGAATTCCAGTGAGCCCAAGTGATGTGCTCATAATTCCTTCGTGCATAACTCCATTTACACAGAGTTGTGGGTCGAGAGGGAAAGATTCGATTAGACCATCAAACCCCCGAGCATATTGCAGGGCAAGCAAGAGCATATGAGGATTGTGGATGGGGGTTTTGTTGTTGCTAAAACCTACTGCACCAGCAAGTGAAAGATCGTTTAAATCGGCAAGCTGATTGTTTTTACTTTCGGTGGTAATGTGTGCCTTTGGGTGAATAAGTGTTGGCGTATCGGCATTTTTTCGCATAAGAAAAGCGATATCTGCTTTAGTCGTTGGCAAGGGGTTGGTATTGGTGTTGTAGGCGATATGAGCAAAGCCCGATGTCGCCGCAACATGTAACCCGTGTGAAAGTGTTTCGCGCTCCTCATAGCCTGGTTCGCCAAAGGAAACATTGCTGTCAAACCAACCAGAAGAAAGATGAAGATCGTCTCGTGCAATAACAGTGGCTTTATCAGCGTTGATTTTTTTATCAATTTTTTCGATAATTCCGTCACAAATGAGAATGTCGAGTCTGTCGCCGTGAAAGCTGCTAGTAGGATCGATAATTTTTGCGGATTGAAGTTGTATTTGCATCCAAAAATTTCGATAAGAGTTAATATAAACC
>Ga0115572_10000862_pt1 | contig 25065 bp, 24 predicted proteins | sample COGITO_mtgs_1206_FD_88681 | JGI IMG/M metagenome (GOLD analysis project Ga0115572, IMG submission 88681) | Pelagic marine microbial communities from North Sea - COGITO_mtgs_120607 | ecosystem: Environmental > Aquatic > Marine > Epipelagic | place: Germany:Helgoland, sampling site Kabeltonne... | reverse complement strand
CCGCTGGGCGCTTCACAGGCACTTACTCTCATCGTTGTTACTTCTTAAAAGGGATGGCCATTATTGCAAAGTAACGCCTTGATATTAAGCCCCTGTGAAACGCTGAATTCTGCATCTTGAGGTGGTTTGGGTATATGTGCTAAACATTCTTCTAAAGTGATTTGATTTACTTGTGTTTTTAACGCCATTTTATGCCTCAGCCTGCAAATATCTATTTAGCATAGAGACGGTACTGTGAATATTCAATGCATTATTGGTCACGATCGGTATAATGCGCGCAACTGGCCACTTTGGCCTTATTTAAAAGAGAGTTTATATGAGTTTTGATGGGTTAGGTTTATCACAGTCTTTAGTTAATGCAGTTTTAGAAAAGGGCTATGAAACGCCAACACCAATTCAGGCTCAGGCCATTCCTGCGATTATTGAAGGTCGCGATGTAATGGCTGCTGCGCAAACGGGTACGGGTAAAACAGCAGGTTTTACTTTACCGCTTATTGAGTCTTTGTCAAAAGGGCAAAAAGCTAAATCTAATCATGTACGGGCACTTATTTTGACACCAACTCGTGAACTTGCATTACAAGTAAGCGAAAACGTTGAAGAATATGCTAAGCATTCAGGTGTTAGCTCGTTTGTGGTTTATGGTGGTGTTAAAATTAATCCACAGATGCAGCGTCTACGTAAAGGAGTAGACATTTTAGTTGCAACACCAGGGCGTTTAATTGACTTACATAACCAAAATGCAGTTAAGTTCGATAATGTTGAAGTGCTGGTGTTAGATGAAGCTGACCGCATGCTAGATATGGGCTTTATTCATGATATTAAACGCTTAATAGCAAAAATGCCGGCAAAGCGCCAAAATTTAATGTTTTCAGCAACCTTTTCTGATGATATTCGCGCGTTGGCAAAAGGCTTGATCAATGATCCGGTTGAGATTTCAGTAGCGGCAAAAAATACCACGGCTAAAAGCGTAACTCAATCAGTATACGCCGTAGATAAAGCTCGTAAAACAGCTTTGCTAAGTCATTTAATTCGTAGTAACGATTGGCAGCAAGTATTGGTATTTAGTCGTACTAAGCATGGTGCTAACCGTTTAGTTAAGCAACTTGAGCGCGATGATATTATTGGCGCAGCAATCCATGGTAACAAATCTCAAGGCGCACGAGTGAAAGCACTTGAAGGTTTTAAAAGTGGTGAAGTTCGCGTATTAGTTGCAACTGATATTGTAGCTCGTGGTTTAGATATTGTTGAGCTTCCACATGTCGTTAACTACGACTTACCTAATGTATATGAAGATTACGTTCACCGTATTGGCCGTACAGGTCGTGCAGGTGCATCAGGTCATGCTATCTCGTTTGTAACAACGGAAGATGCGGTAGATTTATATGGAATTGAGCGATTTATTGGCGAGCTAATCCCACGTGCGCAAGAGGAAGGCTTTGAACCAAGTAATCCAGTGCCTGAGCGCGCACTTGATGCACGACCATTACCTGCTAAAAAGCCAAAGAAAAAGCAGCCATTTAATAAACCTAAATCAGACAGCAGTAAGCCAAATAGCAAAAAGTCTAATAATGCCGGCAATGGCACTGGCCCACGCCGTGGTGGCTCTAAAAAGCCAGCAGCTAAAGGCGAGGGGGAGCAACAAAACCCATGGGCAAAGCGTCAGTCCGTTGGTGGTAACTCACAGCGCCGTCGTCGCCCAAGTAATGGCGGATCGCAAGGTAACACTTGACCTTTAACTTAATTATACATAACGCGCCTCAACGGCGCGTTTTTATTACGCAGTTAAAAAGTTAATGCTTAAACCGATAAATAAAGTCACTGTTACACTTAACAAGGTACCTAGCATTACATATTCGGTGAGTTGCTTTTCTTCACTGACACGTAAATCACCAAAGCGAAAAATAGATTTAGCCGCCAGTAAAAAACCAACACCTGCATATTCACCTAATAAAATAAATGTCAGCATTAAAACACGCTCTAATATACCAATGCTGTGCCCTGCAGCGGGAATGCTGCCAGATGTTGCAAAGCCATTGGTGATACGCTCAAGTGCCATGCGAATAAACACAGAGCTTGGGTTAAGCACTAATAAATAGCCTGTCAGTATAATTAAACTATCAAGGGCAATAAGCTGATGTAATAGCTGGTTGTAAAAGCCGTGGTTATCAGCAAGCCACACCGCGACCATGACAATAACAATTAAATGAGCACATTGATCAAGTACAAAAGGGATCACCCCTTTACTTGAGTACGACTTGGCAATATCAATAAAATAATGGGTAATTGCAATCACCACAGTCGCAAGTGCTATATTTAACCAGTCTCCCCAACCATAATAGTATTCCCATATAGCAATAACGAGGGCGCTAACTAGGCTGTGCATTAAAACATGTAAGTAGAGCTTACTCGCTTTAAAATGTCGTGTGTTTCTATCGTGTACCCAGCTCATGGGTTGCCAGTAAAAATCAGCAAGTAAATGAGCAATAATAAGTGCTGTTAATAATAGATAAAAGCTCACATTGTCACTCCTTTGAGCTGTTGTTTAATAGCATGTTTGCTGTAATTCAAAAAGCGTTCTATGAGTTGGTAATGTGCTAAATTAAGTAACTTAGTTACATTTTCACGACTGGTTTTAAGCTCTTTAGCAAGTACGCTATGGCTGTTATTGTTTGTGGTTAAATAGTAAAACAACGCATTGGCTTGCTTTTGGCTCATTTTATCGAGCAGAACATCAATTAAATCTATATTAAGCGCAAAGCTTGTATCAAGCGGACAATGCTCAATTTGCAATATTAGCAGTTGATTCATCATATCTAAGCCTTGGCCAGAGAGCGTATACGCAGAGCCCGTGGCTGTTTTTATATCAGCGCGAGGGTTATCAAGCCCCCCAACAGCAAGGCTTTGACGTAATGAATAATTGGCTGATTTTAGCTGTAAGTAAAGCAATACGGCTGCACTGCATACATCAGTTGGATCAGGTAATTGTATTTGTAGGGCATCACCGCGATAAATACTAAATTGGCCATTAAATTTGTTTGTAATAAAGCGCAAACTTTGATCTAGCTGATAGAGCATATCATCGTAATCTTGTTGCGGAATTTTTTGTGATTTGATCAAATCGCCAGTAATGACTGCAATCATTATCTTCACCTAGCAAATGTAACCTATTTCAGTTACTTTTGGTTATGTAACCAAATTCAGTTACTTATTAATAAGTAACCAATTTAGGTTACTTTTAGCTTTTTTTCAAGTTAACTATGCTACATTGTTCAAAACTTAATTGAAGAGCCTATTATGTCGCAATCATCAGAGTCGTTAGTTAAATCGCAGATAGCTTCAAAGCCCAGAGTGGGAATATTTGTCGACGTACAAAATATTTATTACACCTGTAGGCAAAGTTATGGCAAAAATTTTGATTACAATGCTTTTTGGGCACACGTGAGTGAACGTTACGACATTGAGTGCGCCTTTGCTTACGCTATTTATCGAGGTGATGATAAGCAATCACAATTTCAAAATATCTTGCGAGCGATTGGTTTTGAGGTAAAGCTAAAACCATTCATTCAGCGTAAAGATGGCAGCGCTAAAGGAGATTGGGACGTAGGCATAACTATCGATATGCTCGAGCAAGGTAAAAACCTTGATCGTGTTATTTTGCTCTCAGGTGATGGTGATTTTGCTCTTTTACTTGGCCACTTAGAGCATAATTACAATGTACCTGCTGATGTTTATGGCGCAGATAAATTAACTGCTGAGGCTTTAAAACAAAGTGCTGAGCATTTTTATTGTATCGATCACTCATTGTTACTATAACAAAGATCATCCAATGCTCATGTAAAATAAGTTTTCCTACATGTTAATAATATTTGACATAAGACTTGTGCGCTCCTATAGTTGTTCGTGTTAAGTATTCTTAACATAGAGAATGTAATTTTTTACACTAGGAGCAAATAATGAGTTACACACAAAAAACAAGATTATTAGAAGCGGTAATAACGTTAGTCTTGCTGTTTAATTATTTACAAGCCGTGCTGTCGATGACCCCAGAAGCTCAGATGGATCCAACACTTGCCAGTAGCTTACTAATTAAGTTAGCGATTCAGACGGTTGTAATGCTGGTAATTATGCATAGTATATTAGCTGCGTTTAACTCAAAATACGCTAATCAAGCTAAAGATGAGCGTGAACAAGCAATCGCATTGAAGGGTAAAAGTGTGAGCTTATTTGTTTTGCAGCTCGGTGTTGTTAATGCTGTTTTTGCCCAGTTGGTTGACCAAGTTTACCCAATACCAATGAGCCCTGTGCATCAGTTAGTGATAGCTGCCTTGTTAAGTGAAGTGATTGGCGCAGCTGTTGAAGCTTGGTTACTGCACAGAGGTTAAAATGGCAAAGTTAGCAATTAGAAATACAATTAGAACACAACGATTTCACCATAATGAAATGACTCAGCAGCAGTTAGCTGATCAAGTAGGGGTAACGCGCCAAACTATTGCGGCAATAGAAGCAGCTAGATATTCTCCTTCATTAGAAGTGGCATTTAAGATTGCAGCGGTATTTGGTCAACCGCTAGAAAATATATTTCAATACGAGGCATAAAGGTTTACTATTTTATTTAGAAATTCATTATTGATAAATACGTAGACTGTTTACTCTAATGTGTCATGAATTGGATTTTCCGTATATATATAAGGTACTGCTTGGCGTAAGTTGGCAGTACCAAACTCGAAAAAATATTTTTCTTTGTCATTAAATATTTATTTATTTCAGCTAATTACGATTAAATATAAAAGATATGTGAATTTTTATAAAAAATATAATGACAACGCTGTCATTTGTTGTGTAACATTAATTCAACATGGGTTGAGGGCGAACCGCATTCGTATAATAAAAAAGTGCGGTTAATACAAATACAAAACGAAGGTTAGAGGTCGTTAGATGATGGCTAAAAGTGCGAATGAGGACCAATTGTTTATTGGTATCGATGGTGGCGGAACAAAGTGCCGTGCAACTATATACTCCGCTAAAAACGGTGTATTAGGGACTGGTCTTGGTGGCCCCGCGAATCCACTACATGGTTTAGAGCGCACGTTAGAGTCAATTATGGTGTCAACTCAACTTGCAATGCGTGATGCCGGTCTTCCACTAGAAAGTATTCACCAAATTTATGCTGGCTTAGGATTAGCCGGTGTTAATCTCCCAACCCTATATGACAAAATTAGCGAGTGGGAACATCCTTTCAAACAAATGTTTTTAACTACTGATTTGCACACGGCATGCATTGGCGCACATGATGGAGATGACGGTGCTGTAATAATTACTGGTACAGGTTCTTGTGGTTTTTCCCATGTTAAAGGTGAGTCTGTTAATTATGGCGGTCATGGGTTTGCTTTAGGCGATAAAGGCAGCGGTGCGTGGATGGGATTAGAAGCAGTCAAAGCTGTATTGGTTGACCTAGACGGTTTAGGTTCGAAAACCGCGCTAACTAATGTTGTCAAAGATCACTTTAATACTGATTGTGCTATGGGAATTGCCGAGCAAATGGCTGGGCAGCCTTCAAGTAGTTACGCAAAGCTTGCACGATACGTTTTTGATGCTGCAAGAAAGAATGATGAAATAGCACTTAATATTGTCAAAGAAGGTGCTGAATATATTAGTTCATTGGCTAAACGTTTACTTGAGAATAATCCGCCGAGATTATCAATGATTGGTGGCCTTGCTGAACCTCTTAATGAGTGGTTAGACCCAGCAGTTGCTAAGCTTGTTGAGGCACCTATCCAACCCCCTGAAATGGGAGCAATCTATTTTGCTCAGCAGGCTGTATTAGAGCAAAACCAAAAGGTAGGTATGTAATGAAAACATTTTATCGTGCTGAGTGTTTATTTACGGGTGAAAATTTTATCGATGATGCGTTGTTTAGTGTTGAGCAAGGTGTATTTCGATTAGAAGATGCAGTTACCACCGAGGTTATTGAACTCGAGGGTTTAGTTGCCCCAGGTTTTATTGACGTTCAAGTTAATGGAGGCGGGGGGGCTTTTTTTAATGCTGACCAAACGCCAGAATGCCTAGATAAAATAGCTAAAGCTCATGGCCAATTTGGCAGCACCGCTTTAATGCCTACCCTTATTACCGATAAAGTTGAAATCATGCAAGCGGCAGCCGATGCAACAGCTAAAGCGATTGACGAAGGTGTGCCTGGTATATTGGGGATTCATTTTGAAGGCCCACACTTGTCGTTCCCTAAAAAAGGCACGCATAGTGAGCAATTTATTCGCCCAATTAGCGAACAAGAGTTTGCGATTTATGCTCGACAAGACTTGGGTATTAAAATGGTGACGCTAGCACCTGAGAATGTCAGCATCAATGATATCGAACGTTTGGTTGAGTGCGGCGTAAAAGTATCGATAGGTCATACCAATGCTGATTATGCGACTACCATGGCAGCATTAAATGCAGGGGCTGATGGCTTTACTCACTTGTATAACGCAATGTCTGCATTTACGTCTCGCGAACCTGGCGTTGTTGGTGCCGCGCTTTGGCATGATAACAGCTGGTGTGGATTAATTGTTGACGGTCACCACGTTCATCCATTATCCGCTCAACTTGCAATTAGAACAAAGCAGCGCGGAAAAATAATGTTAGTTACCGATGCTATGCCTCCTGTAGGAACTGACGATATGGAGTTTGATTTTTTTGATGGCCGAAAAGTGATCAGAACAGGCGATAGATTGAATTCGAGTACAGGTGAACTTGCGGGTAGTGTACTTGATATGGCAAGTGCTGTAAGAAACACTGTTAATTCTTTAGATGTTAGCCTAGCGGAAAGTTTAAGGATGGCTTCTCTTTATCCCGCACAATATTTAAACCTGAAGAAAAAAGGACGCTTACTTGATGGTTTTGATGCAGACTTTGTAGTGCTTGATGAGCACCAATATGTCAAAGCCACTTATATTGCCGGTAAAGCAATTTAACGTTTCCCTGGAAAAAACCCCGCCGTAGTATCGCGGGGATTTTTTGTTTTAAAAGTAGGTAAATTATGACACCACAAACACCAACAAAACCAGCCAAAAAGCGTTTAGCATCATTGGATGCACTTCGTGGTATGGACATGTTTTGGATTTTAGGCGGGCAATCTATTTTCGCCGCTTTATTCGTGCTTACAGGCTGGACTGGCTGGAAAGTATTTGAGGCCCATACATTACACAGTGAATGGCATGGTTTTACATTTTACGATTTGATTTTTCCGTTATTTATCTTTTTGTCAGGTGTCGCTATGGGTCTTGCCCCAAAGCGGATTGATCATTTGCCATGGAGCGAACGAAAGGTCTTTTACAGAAAAGCGATTAAACGGTTATTTTTACTTTGTGCATTAGGTGTCATGTACAACCACGGGTGGGGTACCGGTATTCCTTTAGCACTAGATGAAATTCGCTATGCAAGTGTACTAGGGCGAATTGCAATCGCTTGGTTCTTTTGTGCAATGTTGGTCTGGCATACCAGCTTACGTACGCAGGCATTTACTGCTGCAGGTCTATTGCTAGGTTACTGGGTTCTAATGAGCTTTATCCCAGTTCCAGGTGGCAGTGCGGGTGATTTAAGTGCTTCAGGTAGCTGGAATGCATGGTTTGACAAGTACTTATTACCTGGAATTAGCTACCAAAATAGAGCGGTAGATCCTGAAGGCGTGCTTTCAAGTATTCCAGCTATTGTTAATGCAATGATAGGTGTGTTTGCTGGACAGCTTATTGCCAAAGCGAACAAACTAGGTGAGTGGAAAGTGGCGGGTATTTTATTTGCCAGTGGTGTTTTGAGTGTGTGTCTTGGATGGCTTTGGGATTTACAGTTTCCGGTTAATAAAGAGCTTTGGACGAGTTCATTTGTTTTAGTCACTGTGGGTTGGAGTGCTATTTTGCTCGCTATTTTTTATGCGTTGGTTGATATTTTAAATGGGCAAAAATTAGCTTACCCATTTGTAATAATTGGAGCAAACTCGATCATCATATATCTAGCTTCTAGCTTAGTGAATTGGGAGTACATTAGTTTGAGTGTATTTGGGGGCTTCATTGCGGCAGTGAGCTCTAACTGGCAGCCATTACTTGCAGTAGTGGCGTTATTATTGGTTCAAATGCTTGTATTACATTGGATGTACAAGCGAAAAATCTTTGTCAGTGTTTGACGTTTTATAGCTGGGTACAAAAAATGTAATTTTTTTATTCACTTTTACTTTACAAAACGTATCTAAATGGTAATAATGACAGCGTTGTCATAATGGTATTGACCTAGACTGATGTATCCCAGTTAGGTTTGATCTAAGGCCCAATTCGATTGCACGTGGAATTGGGTTTTAGATCCCATTTTTTCATCAACTAATTAAACTGAGCAAACTAAATATGCAAATAGTCATTTTAAATGATGCGGCAGCCGTAGCGGCGTATGGCGCAAATATCTTCGCAAAACAATTAGAAAAAAAGCCTACGTCAGTGCTCGGTTTAGCGACAGGTTCAACACCTGTTGCTTTATACCAAGAATTAATCAGTAAGAATAAAGCTGGAGAAATTTCATTTTCTCATGCCACTACGTTTAACCTTGATGAATACTTAGGGTTAACAGGCGAGCATCCTCAAAGCTATCGTTATTTCATGAATGAACAACTGTTTAATCATGTTGATATTAATAAAGATAATACCTTTGTGCCTCCCGGTGATGCTGAAAACCCAATTGAGGCATGTCATGAGTATGAAACAAAGATTTGCGATGCTGGTGGTGTTGACGTACAGCTGCTAGGCATTGGGCGTAACGGCCATATTGGTTTTAATGAGCCATCGTCGGGTTTAACATCTCGTACTCGTGTTAAAACACTGACTAAGGCAACGATTGAAGACAATGCACGCTTTTTTAAAGCAGATGAATATCAACCTCATTTATCTATTACCATGGGCATTGGTACAATTTTAGAGGCAAAAAAAGTTGTACTACTGGCTACAGGTGAAAATAAAGCGGACGCTGTACTTGCTATGGTAGAGGGGCCTTTAATGGCCAAGTGCCCAGCATCTGCACTGCAGCTTCATAGAGATGCCGTGATAGTTATCGATAAAGCAGCGGCAAGTAAGTTAGAAGATTTAGAATTTTATCAGCATATTGAAGCTGAAAATCAAAAGTTACAGGCCAAACTAGCTAGCCTGTAATTAGGACAAAATTTATTGTGTGTTCAAAAAAGCCCTATGGGCTTTTTTTTTGCCTGTTTTTTGTAGATTTATCAATTGGGTTTAATGTAGTGATATGTTAATTTTAGCCATCTAAACATCAAAAAGGGCGAGCATGCTAAATTACAGCCACATGGCATTAGACCGAGCATCAAATTTGCGAAAGGACCCAGTATGGTTATCAGCGCAAAATAATGATCAAGCGCGATGGTTACTGGTGCATAATAATCGTACCTTGTTTGACCTGAACAGCGTAACCGTTACTTTTTTATCAGCACAGAGCGTAAGTCACCTTGATTTAAGCCAGGGTATATTCTTAGGACTTGATAAACAAAATATTAGTCATTTTGCATTAGATGTCAGCGAGCTAGATGAAGCACATTTATTAAATATCACCAAAGACGTTGAATTTGTCGATATTCGCCGTCATGGTGCCCAAGTTGACTTACAGCATGGCTCAATGGCTGCTCTAGCACGAGGGCTATGTTATTGGCATGCAACCCATAAATTTTGTGGGAGATGTGGTTCTGGTAATGAGTTAATTGAAGCGGGTCACTCCCGCTTATGCACAAACCCAGAGTGTAAACATCAAACATTCCCGCGCACAGATCCGGCCGTGATCATGGTCGTTACACGTACATTTTCAGATGGTGTTGAACGTTGTTTGTTAGGACGACAAGCGACTTGGGCTCCTGGTATGTTTTCATCATTAGCTGGTTTTGTAGATCCAGGTGAAACGTTAGAGCAAGCCGTTGCGCGTGAGGTGATGGAAGAAGCCGGCATTACTGTTAACAATGTACATTATATAGCCTCTCAACCTTGGCCATTTCCTTCATCAATTATGCTGGGGTTCATAGCAGAGGCAGTAACAGAACATATTCAAGTTGATAAAGATGAGCTAGAGGATGCAAAGTGGTTCAGCCGAGAAGAGGTAAGGCAATTTGGTAATTGGCATGAAGAGGGCGAGCACCTAAAGTTGCCTCGAACAGATTCAATCTCTCGCTACTTAATAAACCATTGGCTTGATAAAAAAGATTAAATTTAAGGATTAATAATGACTAGAAAAAACAACATAAACACACAATTAGTCAGCAGTGGTAGGAAAAAAACTTACACTCATGGTGTTGTAAACCCTGTAGTGCAACGCGCGTCTACAGTTGTATTTGATTCAGTTGAAGAATTACAAAATGCGGCAAAAAAACGCGGCGATAAAACACTTTTTTATGGACGCCGAGGCACTACGACCCATTTTGCACTTCAAGAGGCAATCACTGAACTTGAAGGAGGCGAAGGGTGTGCGCTTTACCCATGCGGTGCGGCTGCTATTAGTAGTGCCTTACTTGCTTTTTTAAAAGCGGGCGATCACATTTTAATGGTCGATACCGCCTATGAACCAACGCGCGATTTTTGCGATAAAATATTAACTGGTTTTGGTGTTGAGACAACTTATTACCCTGCGACTATCGGTGCAGGTATTAAATCGTTAATTAAAGAAAATACAAAAGTGCTCTTTTTAGAGTCGCCAGGCTCCATTACCATGGAAATTCAGGATGTACCAGCAATGGTTGCTGTTGCAAATGAGTACGGTGTAATGACGATGCTTGATAACACTTATGGCAACGGCTTACATTACCGCCCATTAGAACATGGTGTTGATATTAGTATTCAAGCTGCAACTAAATACATTGTGGGTCACTCAGATGTCATGATGGGCGTTGCGGTTGCAAACAAAAAGTATTGGCCTACGTTGCGAGAGCAATCTTATTTATTGGGCCAATGCACCTCTGCCGATGACGCTTATTTAGCACTGCGAGGCCTCAGAACAATGGCTGTTCGTTTGAATCAACATGAAAAAGCAGCTATTGAGGTCGCTAAATGGTTAGAGCAGCATCATTTGGTGGATCATATCCGTCACCCAGCGTTTGAGACGTGCCCTGGGCATCCATTCTTCAAACGTGATTTTGATGGTAGCAATGGTTTATTTTCTTTTGTAATGAAAGAAGGTAATCAGCACGCAATCAATGCCTTTTTAGATAGCCTACATCATTTCAAAATGGGATTCTCATGGGGCGGATTTGAAAGCTTGGTAACGGCCAATTTGACAATGAAAAAACTTCGTTCTGCATCCGGGTGGGAGAAAGGCCCTGTTATTCGCTTACACATTGGCCTTGAAGATGTTGAAGATTTAATAGCTGACTTAGCTCAAGCACTTGATGTCTACAAGCAGCATCTTTAAATGTAAGTATGTTACATTTTAATTTATTGTTACAAAGCTCACTTAAAGTGAGCTTTTTTTTGCTAGTAATTCAACACGTTTGCACTTAATGTGGGTATATTGAGACCTTAAAAGGAAAACCTGTGACACAATTACATCCACAGCGATTAATGAAAATTGCACAGTTTGAACTTGTTCGATTATTTTTGACAAAACGTGGCTTGTTAGCCGTGGCTGCGTTTACTATTTGTTGGCTATTAATTTTACGTTACCCCATAGGGCAAGCGGTAAGTATTGTAAGTTCGCCTGAAATGGCTGAACTTGCTAAGCAAGTATTTGGGGCAATTGGGTTAAGTAAATTACTTCAATGGCCTGAAGCGGAACTGGCTATGTATTGGTTAATTGCCTTGTATAGTTTTCCGTTATTTTGTTTATTTTTATGTAGTGACCAAATTGTTGGAGATAAACATCGCGGAACATTACGATTCTTAACGCTAAGAGCAACTCGCTCAGAAATTTTATTGGGCCGTTTTATTGGGCAAGTACTTATTTTAGCAGCGCTCTTAACAGTCACACTGTTTGCAACATTGGCTGTAATGGCATTTCGTGATGTTGCTTTGCTTAGTGGCGGGATAAACCGTGGAGCTATCATATTATTTTATTTACTAATTACAGTTATGCCATTTGTAGCCTTAATGACTTTAATAAATACGTTTGCAAGCTCAGCACGGTTAGCGATTGTATTAGCTGTGCTATTTTTTGCTGTTGGGAACATTGTGGTGGGTATTCTAACATGGCAAGTACCTATGTTTGCTTTGCTTGATTATATATTCCCGGGGGTTCAAATAAGCCAAGTCGCGGGGCAGAATTCGACTCTACTCAGTAGCTTAGGTATTCCCGTTATACAAAGTGTTGTGTTGTTGTTTATCGCTCAACGTATTTTTGTTAGGAGTTCGTTATGAGTACATTGATACACGCGCAAGCGATAACAAAGCGCTATGGTAGTAAATTAGCGCTCGATGACGTTAGTTTCGAAATACAACAAGGGGCACCCGTTGCCCTAGTTGGTCCTAATGGAGCGGGGAAAACAACATTATTTAGTTTGTTATGTGGTTATATTTTACCTTCGCAAGGCCAATTAAGTATTCTGGGCAGTAAACCTGGCAGTAGCGCATTATTTGGTAAGTTAAGTGCCTTACCTCAAGATGCTCAGCTAGACCCTCGTTTTAGTATCGTGCATCAACTTAGTTTTTACGGACAACTTCAAGGCTTGTCTGCAGGTGCAAGTAAATCAGAAGCATTGCGAGTGCTTGATTTGGTTGGCTTGTCAGAGGTTGCTCACCAGCGATCGGATGACTTATCTCATGGCATGCGAAAGCGCGTAACCATAGGCCAATCACTCATTGGTAAGCCACAGATAGTCATGCTTGATGAGGCAACCGCTGGGCTTGATCCAATTCATGCTCGAGAAGTCAGAGAGCTTGTTGCTAACTTAAGTGATGAAGCGACCTTTATCCTCAGCTCTCATGATTTAACAGAACTAGAGCGCTTATGTAACCATGTGTTACACCTAGACAAAGGTAAGCTGATAGAACATCAAGCGAAATCGTCAGAGCTTCAGGCTGAGCGTTTTATGACTATACTCTTTGCAGATAATTATACTGACGTCGAACAAGGGTTACTTAGCTTACAGGGTGTTACCCGAGTCTATATGAGCCAAGCTAAAGAATATGTGATTGAATATCAAAAACCTGAAAAGCAAATTGATATTGAGTTACTTAATTTTTGTTATCAGCAAGGTTGGCGCTACCGCCAGTTAGTAAATGGCCATACCTTGGAAAATCAAATTTTTACACAGGAGAAAGCGTAATGGGTTTATTAAGTGGATTAATGGGTAATGCTAGTGAAGTCGAAGATGACGATTTAGAAGAAGTTCTTAGTAATACATTGGTTGATGGAGAACAAGTTGAAAAAGCCTACAAAGTCGTTCGCGACATGTTTATCTTCACAAATAAGCGTCTTATTCTTATTGATAAACAAGGTGTGACAGGCTCAAAAATTGAAATGCTGAGTATTGGCTATTCTAAAATAACCAAGTTTAGTAAAGAAAGTGCAGGGCATTTTGACTTAGATGCAGAGCTTAAAATTTGGGTCGGTTCAGATCCCACCCCAATTAGTAAAGATTTTAAAGCGGGCGATAACATCAATGAAGTTTACAAAATAATCGCTACATATGCATTGTAATTAACTGAAACAAATAACTATTTACCTTTTTTGATGCCAGCTTATAGAGTAAGCTGGCATTTTTTTATTTACATTTCCCTACAGTTATTTACAATTAGTTCAATATAAACAAAGGCTTGGTTAAGTTTCAATTCAGTTTTCCCGCGTTAGCATGCCCACGTCTTAACTAACAGGTTAGGCAAAACAGCAATGTAACCATGTAAATAGGGAAATCTAATTATGAAAAAAATAGCAGTTATTATCTCAAGTATTCTTCTTTCAAGTGCTGCGACTGCTGCAGACACTTATGAGTCAATTAGCCATGTTAAATACACGGATTATGACGGTAACGATGTAGTAAGCCTTGATTCAACTTATTACTTTTCTCCTAAAGCAACGTTAGGTCCTTACAATCAATTTGAATACATCAACAAGCAAAGTAATGTTTATGGGTCATACATTGATGACGATTTTGGTGACGTTACAAAGGTTGGTGGTGAATATTTTCTAAATCAATTTGTATTTGGTGCTGGTTACCAAAATGTTGATTATGGTAACAGTCGAGATGCTTTCAACCTTTCTGCAGGCTACTTCTTTAACCCTGACTTACTTATGAAAGCCACTTATATGGATGTTGAAGATGGTGAAGATGGCTTTAGATTTGATTTAGCTTATAACCATAAACTAAATAGCACTGATTACATCGGCTTTACCGTATCGGCAGATGACGATTTTGACTACCGTGCAGTAAATGCAAAATATTTTATCGACCTTCAACAAGGGAATTATTTAACAGTAGAGGGTACTGTTGCTGATACTGATGATTTTGGCAGCTCTTGGGTATTAGGCTCTAATTATTACTTTACTAAAGCCACTTCTGTGTTTGTCACATTTGATAAAAATGATGATTATAGCTTTGGCGCAGAGCACTTCTTTAATCGAAATGTTGGTTTAGAGTTAGGGTATGCGAATAACTGGGATGACTCAGACTACGATGCTTACTATGCTAATGTGAGCTTACAGTTTTAATTTTATTGAAGATTAATTTAAAAGCCCGCTTTCAAGCGGGCTTTTTGATCAATAATTAAAGAAGAGTTACCAACCGCATTGACGGCCTTGGTTTTGCTCATCTAAATATTTTTGCAATGGCGCAAAGTAATCAAGTAACGCAGTGGCATCCATTTCTGTTTTGCCAGTTACTGTGGCAAGTGCTTCTTGCCATGGACGGCTTGAGCCCATTTCAAGCATTGCATTTAGTTTTTCACCCGCCGCTTTAGAGTTGTAAACTGAACAACGGTGAATCGCTTCTTCGTTACCAGCAATCTCACACAGGCTACGATGGAAGTCAAACTGAAGAATATGTGCTAAGAAGTAGCGAGTGTAAGGTGTGTTGCCCGGTACGTGGTATTTTGCACCTGGATCAAAATCAGCTTCTGTTCTAGCAATTGGTGCTTGAATACCTTGATACTTCTGACGTAAGTCCCACCAAGCTTGGTTGTAGTTTGCTGGAGTTACTTCACCTGAGAACACTTTCCAGCGCCACTGATCTACAAGTAAACCAAATGGAATGAAAGCGACTTTATCCAGCGCCATTTTCATTAATAAACCAATGTCTTTTGATTCGTCTGGTACTTGCTCTAATAAACCAATTTCTTTTAAATAACCTGGAGTAACTGAGAGCGCAATAGTATCGCCAATGGCTTCATGAAACCCATCGTTAGCACTTTCTTGATAGTAAAGTGGCTGTGTATTGTACGCGCGCTGATAAAAGTTATGGCCTAATTCATGGTGAATAACTGAAAACTCTTCGCCTGTACGTTGGATACACATTTTTATACGAAGGTCGTCTTTGCTATCAATATTCCACGCTGATGCATGGCATTGCACATCACGATCTTGTGGTTTGGTAAATAGTGAACGTTGATAAAACGTCTCAGGAAGGGGGTCAAACCCCATTGAAGTAAAAAACTTCTCCGCGCCTTTAACCATTTTTAGTTCATCATAATTATGTTCAGCGAGTAATGCTGTTACATCATAACCTGGATCTGCATTTTCAGGGGCAACAACATCATAAATATTCCCCCATGTTTGCGCCCACATATTACCTAATAAATGTGCAGGGATTGGTTGATCTTGCGGTACTTTATCTTCACCGTATTTTTCGCCTAGTTTTGCACGAACATGACAATGTAATGAATCATAAAGTGGTTTAACTTGTCCCCAAATGCGATCAAGCTCATTGGCAAAATCATCTGCAGGCATATCATACTTGCTGCGCCACATAGCTCCGGTATCAGCGTAACCAAGCTCTTTAGCACCTTCATTTGTTAAGGTTACTTGTTGCTCATAAAGAGGTCGCATTGGTTTAGATACTTGACGCCAGCCTTGCCATAAATCAAGTAATTCATTGTAGTCACGACTTGTGGCCATCTTTGCTGTCATATCGCCTAAGCTTAGACAATTGCCACTTTCTTTGCAGTACTTACCTTTGCCGTATATACCACCCAGTTCAGCCACTAACTGTGATAGTTTAGCTGTTTTTTCTGCATCTTGAGGCGCTGGTAATGTGAGAGCCAATTTTAGCTTATCTAATTTACGTCGGGCATCGTAATCAAGCGCTAATGAATCAAACTGAGCTGCTTCATTTGCAAGGCGCACGACCGCTTCCGTCATCTTGCGGTTTACTTCTGCAGAAAGTGCAGCGGTATCATGAGTAATGAAATTCGCGTAAATCCATTCTGCGCGGCTTGATTCCAAATAGAGTGCGTTGAGTTCTTGTTCCGTTTTATTTATAAAGTCTTGTGCATCAGTTGCACTAACTGAAGTGCTAACAGCCGTGTTATCTTTTTCAGATGTGTCTTGGTTACAGCCTGATAGTGCTAATGCACTTGTGACCATTAATACGCTTAAACTAAGCTTAAAATGTGGAGTCGTCATATTTACCCTTATATTTGTTATTTATCGCTATGGATGATAGCAGTGTCTTAAAGCAAGGCAAATAGATAACGCTATAACTTGCAATAGTGAATAGAGATAGCCGTGTTACATTGTATTTATAAAAGGATCGGTCATACTTAAAACAATACATTTTCATCTATTTAAAAGGATAGTTTCCATGTCTGTGTTCATATTGTTACTGGTTGTGGTGATAGTTATATTTGCTGTAAAAGATATCCGCATCAGCTTAATTAGTCGCCCAGCATTTAAGTTTTTTAAAAAAGTACTGCCGCCATTGTCACAAACGGAACGGGAGGCTATGGAGGCAGGGGATGTTTGGTGGGATGGGGAACTATTTAGTGGAAACCCTGACTGGAAAGTGCTTCACAGCTACCCTAAGCCAGAATTGAGTAAAAAAGAACGTGCATTTTTAGATAATGAAGTAGAAACATTACTGGCAATGCTTGATGACTTTCAAATTGTTCAAAAAGATAAAGACTTGCCTAAAGAAGTTTGGGATTACCTCAAGGTGAATGGTTTTTTTGCAATGATTATTCCCGAAAAGTTTGGTGGTCGTCAGTTCTCAGCGATTGCAAACTCTACCATAGTGGCAAAAATTGCGACTAAAAGCTTAACCGCTGCGGTTACTGTTATGGTGCCGAACAGTTTAGGCCCAGGCGAATTATTGCTTCATTATGGTACAAAAGAGCAGCAAGAACGTTGGTTGCCATCATTAGCAACGGGTGAAGATGTACCTTGTTTCGCCCTAACAGGGCCTGAGGCAGGATCCGATGCGGGCAGTATCCCTGATTCTGGTGTGGTGTGTAAAGGTGAGTTCAACGGTGAACAAGTAATAGGACTTCGTTTAAACTGGTCTAAACGATACATAACACTGGCACCTGTGGCTACAGTGCTTGGACTTGCGTTTAAAATGTACGATCCCGAATGCTTGCTTGGTAAAGAGAAAGAGCTGGGTATAACTTGTGCGTTAATACCCACAGATCATGACGGAGTAGAAATCGGCGAGCGTCATTATCCGCTTAATATGGCGTTTATGAATGGAACGACTTACGGTAAAGATGTATTTATACCACTAGAGTGGATTATTGGTGGTCAGCAGGGTGCTGGTAGAGGCTGGCGTATGCTGGTTGAATGCCTCAGTGCAGGCCGCGGTATTTCTCTTCCTGCGCTGAGTAGTGCTACAGGGCATTTGTGCTCGCGCATGACATCAGCTTATGCGATGGTAAGACAGCAGTTTGGATTATCAATAGGGCAGTTTGAGGGGGTTCAAGAAGCGTTAGCGCGTATTGGTGGCTTAACTTATAGCTTGGAGTCTTGTCGATTAATGACGGCAGGTGCAATTGATTTAAAACTCAGCCCATCGGTTGTCACGGCTATTGCAAAATACCATATGACAGAGATGGGACGCACAGTGATGAATGATGCGATGGATATTCACTCTGGTAAAGGCATTCAAGTAGGGCCAAATAATTACTTAGCACATGGGTATATGGGGATCCCGGTTTCTATCACTGTAGAAGGGGCCAATATATTAACACGTAACTTAATGATTTTTGGACAAGGCGCAACACGTTGTCACCCATTTGTACTTAAAGAAATGGAAGCGGCAGCGATGGAAGATGATGAGCTTGCTTTAAAACAATTTGATTCGTTATTGCTACAGCATATTATATTTGCCGGTACCAATGCAGGTATGTCGTTAGTACATGGACTGACTCGTAGCTATTTTGCTAAATCTCCTGTGAGTGGCGCAACAGCGAATTATTATAAGCAGTTAGGCAGAATGAGCCGCGGATTGGCATTTTGTACTGATGTAGCTATGCTGATTTTAGGCGGAGAGCTTAAGCGAAAAGAAATGATTTCAGCACGCTTAGGTGATGTGTTGAGCCACTTATATATTGCATCAACTGTGCTCAAACGCTTTGAAGATGAAGGCCGTCAACAAGCAGACTTAGCATTTGTTCAGTATTCAGTTGAACGGTCGTTATTTGAAATTGGGCAAGCATTTGACGGTTTCTTTAAAAACTTTTCAAATCCATTCGTTAATTTTTTACTCAAACGGATAGTTTTCCCACTGGGTAATCATTACCATCGCCCTAGTGATAATATAGCTCAAACAATATGCGAGCATATGACTAAGCCTGGCGTTTTCAGAAATCGATTAACTCACTTGTGCTATGTTGATAATAATGCTGGTACAGGCGTCATGGAGCAAGCATTTACAGCAATGCATGATACTGCCGATGCATTCAAACGCATGAAGAAATGGCAACGTGAAGGCGTTTTAAATCGTAATACATCGATAGAAGCAGTAATTGATGAAGCAATTGAAAAACAGCTGATCACAGAGCAAGAGGGTAAAAGGCTACATGATGCAAATGAGCTTAGGAAACAAGCCATAGCGGTAGATAACTTTGCTAAAGGGACACTGTAAAACTAAAAAAGCCTTTATAAATAAAGGCTTTAAAAATAAATACTTTAAGTATTAAAAACTTATCTGGCAAATGGGTCTGGGTTTATTTTATCAACGTACCATTTGCCTTTCTTACGCACCATTTTCACACTGCGCATATCATCAACCTTGTTACCATTAAAGTAACCGGTAAAAATAAGGTTTATATTAGCCTTATCGCCATACTGTTCTCGTAGGCTCATGTTTGTCATATCGACTTCAATAACAACTTCGTCATATTGCATGTTAACTAAATTGCGAGCGAATTGTTTAGAAGTACCATAGGACTTCATTATTCTGCCTAATTTAGGCGTAGCCATTGTCATCGCTTTATTTAGATCTTTAGCGTTATACAAGGCATCAAAATACATAGTAGCACCTTCTCCTGGTGTACTTGAGTCACCAGAAGTTGACTCTTCACTGCCACAGCCTTGCAGTGAAAGAATAGAAATGAGTGTAAAAATAGTTAATAAATATTTCATTTTAAATTGTTTTACAGATTCCAGATGATTCAAGTGTGAGACGAATTAATAAAGATGTAAAGTTTAATAGCGGTATTAATTGGATTTAGTGATATTTTACAGTACTAAAAGATTAGTTTATGTTATAGCAATTACACTAATGATAATACTCTATAAAAAAGCTAAGCAGACTTATTAAAATAGCCCATAAACTTACGGCAATGAACTAATACTAGGGCGTGTTGACCTTTTGTGATTAATTTTGCAGCCGTGTGTTTGGTATTTAGGCAAGGCAGAGTCTATGTAGTGTGGTTGTTCCCCATAAATAGGCGATAACGCAGCATCAATGCCAAACACGCGCTGCCCTTTGGGTTCTTCCTAGGGGCGATTAACTCTTTGTTGCTCGATTTTTACTTAGCCCACTAGGTTACAAACCTCGCGCCGCGATTAAATCGCCCCTAGAGTGAACAAACTTTAATCCACAAAGGTCAACACGCCCTAATGTACTGTTAAAAAATGATTTGCTCTAGGCTTTGTTGGTATTGCAAGGTTGCTTTTTAAGCAGTTAGTTTGGTATTTAGGCAAGGTAGAAGCATCTATGTGGTGGGGTATTACCCATAAAGAGGTGATAACGCAGCATCAATGCCCCTGGGTTCTGTGCCTTCATGGATGGTGTTAAGGAACGTGGGTAGGACGCTTAAGCTTCGCTCGGTTTTTACTTATTTCACATAGATTTTAGCCAATAGGATAACGTTGTAGTAGTTATCAAGCCCACTAGGTTACATACTCGTGCCGCGATTAAACCGCTCTAGTTTGACGCATTTTAATCAGCAGAGGCCAAGTAGCCTTAGTGCTCTGCTCTTAAGCTGTTTAGCCATTGTTCAGGATCAGGTAAAATAAACTCAATATTATGATTCTGTTTCGTTGTAATCTTAATACCGCTTTGTGTTATCGGAATAATACCCGCCGCTTTTCCTGTACAGGGTTCAACACGACTAATTGTGTTTAATTTAATTGTGTATGAACCTAAATTTAACTGTTTATTGAGTGATTCAAAATGAAGTAAGTGCTCAGTTAATGTTAATCGCCCATCCGCTTTTGCTGAACCAAGTTGCAGTGTTGCGTAGCTGCTTTTTAGCTGCGTCACGTCAGAAAGTAACATACCCATAATTCGCTCCATGATTGTTTGTATCAAATATTATGTTGCCAACTGGAATGTGTCAAACATGTAAATAAAACTTTGCCTTCTTGTTGTAAAACTGCCGTTACAAAAAATATTTGTGTCTATTATGTTTATGTTGGTGTTTACTCACAGATACAAAAACTAAAATTGCGACCAGCATTTGTAAAAATAGTGCTGCTAACATGATGATTAAATCCAATCGACTACTCATGATATGTGTATTGTTTAACTCTATGAACCACGCGAGTACAAGCATCCCAAGCAACGAAAAATGAATAAATTGTTGCAACTTAACCTTGAAGGTAAGTGGTTTATATTGGCTAAATACCAGTAACACAGTGCTCACTATGGGGGTTAGTAATATACAGGCGTAGATAAGTGATAAAATTGGACCCCATTGAAATTCATTGGCATTTATTGACTGAGCTATTTCTTTTTCACATCCTGATAGCATAAGTAAAGCTAAAATTAGGATTGAAGTCCTTAATATGTAATTCTTCATATATTCTGTCTAATTTTCTAGTGGCTTATAATGTGTTTTTAAATCAAGGATATAATGTTTAGCCATGTGCAGAGATAAGCTCTTTGGCATTCGCTTTGGCCATTTTACTGATGTTGTCACCAGCAAGTAGCCTTGCAATTTCGTCGATTCTGCCATCCTTATTCAAGGATTTCATATGGGTGAATGTTTCGCCGTTTGCAATTTCTTTGGCTACAAAAAATTGTTGATGGCCAGAGCTTGCCACTTGGGGTAAGTGCGTTACACAAATAACTTGTGTTGATTTACCTAATTGGCGTAATAACTTTCCTACAGCAGATGCCGTAGGGCCAGAAATACCCACGTCGACCTCATCAAAAATAAGTGTTGGCGTTGTTACTTTTTGCGCAATAATGACTTGTATGGCTAAGCTAATTCGTGAAAGTTCGCCACCAGATGCTACTTTTGATAATGGCTGTAAAGGTTGCCCTGGATTTGTTGAGACTAAAAATGCAATGGAGTCAAAGCCTAATGCTGTAGGCGCGCGTGTTGGCTCTTTGCTCAGTTGAATCTCGAACTGCCCATTCTCCATCGATAAATTCGCCATACTTTGGCTTATCAGTTTATTTAAATCACAGGCTGCTTTTGTCCGGCTCTCACTTAATAAACAAGCGGCTTCATTATAAAGATCCAACGACAAGATTATTTCAGATTCTAATTGTTCTAACCGTGATGAATTATTGCTAATTGATTCCAGCTCACAACTGATTGATTGATGAAAATCTACGAGCTCTTCAGGCTTTATATGGTGTTTGCGCGCTAAATCTAAAGCACCACTCAAACGCTCTTCTACTTCAACAAGGCGACTAGGATCTAGTTCAGTTTGATCAGCATAATTTCTAATTTCACGACTGGCTTCTTCTACTTGTACAGCGGCCTCTTCTAACAAAGTCGCTACGCTATTTAAGCTGTTGTCGTAATGTGCCAACTCAGCAAAGCGTTGAGCGCTATGCTGTAATATTGAGCAAGCATTTTGCTCATCACTTTCGTATAAATGCTGTAGCTCACGTTGGCAAGATTCAAGTATCGTTTGGCTATGACTTAACTTATGATGCTCTGCTTCAATCTGTTGGAATTCATTTTCTTGCAAAGCAAATTCGTCAAGTTCTGCGACTTGGTATTCTAAAAGTTGTTTTTGCGCCGCCTCTTTCAGTTGAGACTGCTCCAGAATAGAGTATTCTTTTTGCAGGTTTTGGTGTTCACGATAGCGTTTACGCACATTCTCGACCAAGCCAGAGTGTCCTGCGTAGGCATCTAATAAATTGAGTTGGTGGTCTGCTTTCAAAAGATATTGATGCGCATGCTGCCCATGAATTGAAATTAGGTGCTGGCCAAGTTCTTTTAACTGTGTGGCTGTAACTGGACTACCATTGATATAACTTTTACTGCGGCCGTTTTTACAAATAACACGTCTTAATAAACATTCGTTTTCATCATTTGTTAATAACTGTTGTTGTAAATACTCATTGGCATTGGGCAGGTTAGTAATATCAAAGTGGGCACTTATTTCTGCACGCTCTGTACCAGGGCGTACAGCTGCGGCATCGGCACGCTCACCCAAGCATAATGATAATGCATCTATGGCAATTGATTTACCCGCGCCAGTCTCACCTGTAATAGCGGTCATACCGCCATGCCACTCGGTGCTGAGGTTATTTACAATGGCAAAGTTTTTAATTTCGAGTCCGATTAACATACTGTTCATCCATCCAGTCAACTAACTGTTAATTTATACAGTGTTTTGTTTTTTTGCAAATAAAATTTCTACTTTTGTTCAAATTCCAAAGTAGTGGCTGTTGCTAGAGAAGTGTATTTGAAGTCGGGGAAATGATTTGAAATGTAAAAGGTAGGGTGCTTTAGCACCCTGTAGTATTTAACTATTAGTTACTCAACTGTTGTGTAAAAGACTGAGTATTTGAATCGTCAGAGTCTTGCTCTTCATCTACTTCAGGTACACCTTGATCACTTGAGATATCAGGTGATTCTAATGTTTTAATTAATGAAGGGAGTGTTTCATAATAAAAATCACGGTTATATTCAATTCCCGCATAAGGTAACTCAGCAACAAAAAGAGAAAGTTGCTCTGCTAATTTGTCACGTTCACCGGTAACAAACGATTTAGTCAGTTCGCTATTTACTGTTGATATGAAAGATTCGACGATTCGTTCTAAATACAATAAGTTCTCGTCACTATGAGGCTGTACAACAAAAAAGTTGCTGGCAATAACTTGTAATCGTGGAATATATTTAGGTCTAAGGATGTGAGCCTCGCAAAAGTAATTTAATTTCCCTTTTAAATTATTGGTTACTTCTGCCACACGGTTGTTAAACAGCTTTTTTTCCGCCTCTCGTGCATTACGGCGGTTATTTTCAATTACAAGGTATGTACCTAATAAAGTTATTAATAACAAAATAGCAAAAAATACAACGTAGGTCATCGCTAATAAACATTCCTGTTTTATATGATTATAAATTTCATGATATTTTGCGCTAATGTATGACTTAGCGCAATAAAATTAATACAAACGACTACCCCAATTTAGCTTTGTACGCAAAACATGGTAGTAAGAGTATTCTTTAGGGTGAATAAGCCTGAGTCTTTTGTCAGCTTTTTTTATTACCACTTCATCGCCTGGTAATACAGCCAGTACAACATGGCTATCACAGCTCACTTGTAAGCTATCGGTGTTCTCTAAACTTAACTTCAAGCGAACTTCATTATCAGCATCAACAACTAACGGTCGACTTGATAGAGTATGAGGAAACATAGGCACCAGCGAGATAGCATTCAACTCAGGGGTTAAAATGGGTCCGCCACCAGATAGTGAGTAAGCTGTTGAACCTGTGGGGGTTGAAACAATTAAACCATCGGAGCGCTGAGAAAAGACAAACTCATTGTTTATAAATGCTTCAAACTCAATCATATGAGCAACTTTGTCAGCGTGAAGTACAGCTTCGTTTACGGCAGAATTAGCACTTTTTAGTTCAGCATGGCGATAGACTTCAACTTCAAGCAAGAAGCGGTTTTCTTCGATATATTGCCCACTTAACACTTGCTCTAAGCTTGCTTCAAAGCCATCTGGGTTTAAGTCTGTTAAAAACCCTAAATTCCCTCGGTTCACACCAATCACCGCAACGTTAAAGCGAGCAAGTACACGCGCTGCACCTAGCATATTCCCATCGCCTCCAACAACAATTGCCAAGTCAGCTTTTTCACCAAGCTCAATTAATTTAACGAGTTTATCTTTAGGAATATCGTCTATTTGCTGTCCAGTTCTTTGCTCAACAATAACAGAAAAGCCTAATGCATTTAAAAAAGTATACAGGCGTATTAATGTTGCGGTTGCGCCATCGTGATTTACTTTTCCAATTAAGCCTATGGTTTTAAAAGGTGATTCCATGGTATTCACGCAAATAATTATAATAACGCTAGAGTACTTAAAAATGAGTGAATTGAAAACCTCAGAGCCTTGAAATAACTTCTCTTTGCCCCGATATATGTTTTATGCAGCAAGATGTAGATAATATGAATATAAATCCTCGAGATCAGCAAATATTTTCCGCCGTTATGAGTTTGTATTGTGATGGCGAAGGCCAACCCGTGGCGTCCAGTAAAATAGCAAAACAAAAAGGAATGGCGGTTTGCTCGGCCACCGTGCGTAATGCCATGTCTCGGCTTGAAAAAGTAGGTTTACTATACTCACCCCACACATCTGCTGGGCGCGTTCCGACTAATGCTGGTTTTGAGTATTGGTTAACGGAGTTTTTTGCATTAAATGAGATTGCTCAATATTGGCATCCAGCGCAGTCAAAGCTTGTAGAGTTAGCCCACGAT
>Ga0115572_10000860_pt1 | contig 25095 bp, 11 predicted proteins | sample COGITO_mtgs_1206_FD_88681 | JGI IMG/M metagenome (GOLD analysis project Ga0115572, IMG submission 88681) | Pelagic marine microbial communities from North Sea - COGITO_mtgs_120607 | ecosystem: Environmental > Aquatic > Marine > Epipelagic | place: Germany:Helgoland, sampling site Kabeltonne... | reverse complement strand
GCTGCGCGGCGGTGCAGGGATCTATGTGGCCGACGCGTCTCTCGCGCGGCATGTGCCAGTAGTGAACACAATGTCCATAGCCGCATACTCGGGGTATGTGTCTGCCGTCCTCGCGCTAGAGTCCGGTGAAAGGGAATCAAAGTAGATCTCAAACTGCTACATGGCTACCAGTTCCGTCGGCGCCGGGGCTTCCACACCCCGTCGGCGCCGGGACACCATGGATGCGCGGCCATTGAAATGACGGTTATACGATAATACAGTACACACTCCCACAAACCTTGATAGGTGCATCGCCGTAACGAACCCAGTTACGCCACCCCCGCGTCCCAGGAAACCCCACGCCCGCGTAGGCGGCCGACCCCCGCGTCGGCGCCGGACCACATTGATGAATGATCTCATGTAATCTCATGAGATCATTCATCAAATCAAACTCGCAACCAATCCTTAGGTGCACCAGTCTTCTGGCACTTTCGCCCCTCACTCCACGTCCCACACAACCTCACGTAGGGTCGGCCGCCTACGGGAACGGTCGGCCGCCTACGGAATGAGTCCAACCCCCCCCCGCTCGACCTTGCTTGCAGATCAATCATGTCTGCTGCTCTCGGCTCCGCTGTCATGTCCGCGCTCTCGACGCTTGGCGAGTCGGTTCGCACCGAGCTGGCCGGCCAGAACGAGCGCATCGAGAAGGTCACCTCCCGCAAGGATGCCGCCGAGGCGGCCCAGAAGACCGCCGAGGACTCGCTGCGCTCCAAGCGCTCGCTCATGGAGGCCATCGGCCTCGACTTTGACACGATCGACGCGCCCACCCTCAAGAAGTGGAAGGACGCGTACGACCAGTTTGTGGCAATCGGTGGCGACGCCGGCCTTGCTGCTGCCGCCCCGCACCGCCCCCGCGAGCTCTCTGACGACGAGAAGGCGGTCGAGGCGTACATTCAGATGCTCGCCGACAACAACATCGTCGCGGGCTCGCTCTACACCTCCAAGTGGGAGGGTGCCATGCACTCGATGGTGCGCGTCGCTGCCGTGCCCTACCCGCTCCAGCCCGACATGGTCAACTGCGAGCTCGTCGTGGTCCTCGGCAACAAGAGCAACTTCATCCCGGTCTCCATCCCCAACGCCAAGGCCCGCTTCACCCTCGTCACCGCGGCCAACGCCGACGAGCAGACCGCGTGCGTCGGCGCGCCCACCAACATCGACAAGATCTGGCTGTCCGACAAGGAGACGTACGCCTCCGAGCGCTTCCGCTCCGACCTGACCCTCATGTACACCAAGGAGACCTACGCGAGCAAGGTGCGCAACGACACGCACGACGCTGTACAGGCTTTCATCGGTGGTGGCGTCGCTGCGGTCCGCAACGGCAAGAAGCGCATGGCCGCTGTGGTTTCCAAGGGCATCTACAAGGACCTGTCTGACGCGCAGATCGCCTCGCGCACCGGTCGCGACGACCGCCTCGCGACCCAGCGCGCGGCCTCGGCCGGCACCGGCGGCAACGCGGCCGCTGCCAACCTGTTCATGGGCGTCATGAACTCCGGCCGCGACGGCGACGACGCCGTCACCGGTGCCGGCACCTCGGGCGCGGCCGGTGGCTCGGCCGACCCCATGCCGGCCCCGGCCCCGGAGCCGGCCGACCCCATTCCGGCCCCGGAGGAGGAGGAGGACGACGTCCAGTTCGCCGGCGAGACCACGGCTGAGGAGCGCAACGCAGCCGGCTTTGCCTCGGCCATCGACCTCACCGAGGAGGATTAGACCTTTACGGTCTTAGGCCCCATCACGCCACTGATGGCATGGGTGCGCGTCCTGTCTGCGGCCCCTCCTAAGTGTGGAGAGAGCCAGCACACGCCGAGTCGTGCTTCCACTGGCGGCGGTTGAGTCATTAGGGGATGAGGGAACTTGTGTAAAGGCTGTAGCTTGCTAGCTTTCGTGTGCGGTGGCAGCGCACATAGATAGTAATTGCAACGATCTAAGAAAACACCACATGGAGTTTTAACCACAACACGTTTTCACGGGTCCAGTCTCTGCCGCATGCTTTCTCACCCTCCCCCCCCCTCCCCCCCCTCCCGTCTATGGCCGCTCGTCTCTCTGTGCAGCCCGCCCACGCGCGTTCGACAGCGACTGAGCGAGTCCCTCGTCCATGTCAACGTCGCCAGTCGCGGCCTCTGCTGAGGACTCGCCGAGAAGCTTCCGCCTCTCATCGTCGGAGAGCCTGGAGGAGACGGTTGCCTTGGCCTTGAAGCCGGCAAAGTCATCCGGAGGCCCGTCCTGGAACCCATCCATGTTGAAGTAAGCCACACCACTGTGGACGATGCGCGTACCGTACTGCCTGAGTACTCTGCCAATGGCAGTGAACTGACTCGGATTGTCAGTGTACGTGGCGTCGTCGTCGACGACGCGGCTGTAAAGCCTCTGCATGGTGTCCGGGAGCTGCAGGGGCGGTTTGCCCGTTGCAGGTGGACGCCGCATTGTCCCCTCGGGCTTCTCGTTGGGTGCGTGAAAGATGAAAGACTTGGTGTTGCGGTAGGCCTTGCCGTCTTTCATGGTGATGTCGGTCTTGGCGTCCCACTCCGTGACCTCGATATCGCCTCGAGCTGATGCGGTGGCGTATGCCACTGACTCCTTTCCGCCTCTCATCGACTCCGCGGCACTGATCAACGTCTGATTAGAGAACGTGGAGGGTGCGAGCCAGAGGTACTTGGTGACCGCGTACCTTTCGCCGTCAATCTCGGCCTTGTTCTCCGCTGACATGGCCGAACCGTCCGGGTTTACCAGCACGGGAGCCACGACGTCGCCGTACCTCATCCGGAAGTCCCACTTCAAAGGCCAGATGTGCTCCCCTGTCACTTCAACGATGGGGTGGCCCTTGTCGTCGATCTTGCCATCCACCTCGTCATTGTCGTACACCTCATCAAAGATGTACGACAGGACCCTGACCCTGTAAGTAACTGGAAGCCAGGACCCCGTGACGGTGGTGATGGCTTCGATGACGCCCCACTGACCCTGCGTCTGCACGTACTGCGGGTTCACCTTGCTCTGCACGTACTTGAACATGTTCTGCAGTGTCACGAGCTGGCCGATGTTGCCGACACCACGCCCCTGCACATTCTCGATGTACCATGAGGAGTACCAGAGATCGAGTCCTGGCTCACCGGGAACCAGGACTTTGCGGTCAAAGCCGCGCATGCCAATTTTCACAGTCGTTCCCGACGTCCTCTCGGGGCCGATGAAGTACCTGAACGGCACATGGTCTGGGGGTGCCGGGAACATTCCCTCCCCCGCGACGGGGAAAGTGTCGATCTCGTAGCAGCAGCGGTAGAGCTGCGTCTTTGCCCAGGAGGTGCGCACTCCCGAGTCCTGGTCGGCGTCCGTCGCGTCGCGTCGGTACGCGCTGTTTGATGCATACCCGTTCCACTCGAACGACGCAAAGACGTTGTCTCTCACCAATGTGTTTAGCTTCACGAGCGCCTTCCAGTACTCGAGTGAGGCCACCGTGTTTTGCTCCATGAGGGACTCTAGCGCATTCATCTTCCTCTTGCGCTCTTCCGGGCTGATCCCGGTGTCGGTCATCTGCTCCCGCACAAGGCCGACCGCGAGTTCCTTCTTGCGCAGCTGCTCGCTTGATTCGGCCATGGCCCGCTTCAGTCCCGCCTTCTCCTGGGAGAGAATGTCGATCATGGGATCGGTGGTTCCTTCCCACAGAGTGTCGTCCACCAACTCCGTGGACAGGAAGGCCTGCGCCCACAGCGGCATGGCCTCAATGAGACTCTCGAACACAAACTCCATCTCTTCGTACGCGTACGCCTCGTCAAACTCCTCGACTGGTTGATCCGGGTTGAGAAAGATCCGCTTGACCTTCTCGGGAATGGCTCCCGGAAACCAGTCCCAGGTCGTGGCCAGGTCCTCCTGGAAAAGGGCGTCCATAAGCGCAAGTGTGAAAATGTTGCGGTCCTCTAGATTCTCCACGAAGCGAAGCCACGCGGTGGTCTTGTCGATCTTCTGGATGGGCCACGTGTAGTTGCCCCTCTCCTGCACCTCCGGTACCTCTGGCTCGTCGGACCTGAGTTCACTCTCGAACTTTGCCGCGTTCTCGATCTCGTAGACAATGGTGCCCGACCCGTCATTCATAGTCTTGGCCTTGTAGGAGGGCAAGATCGACGGCAGCCGAAGGGTTCCCTTGCCTCCAAACTCGATCACTGCAAGCACGGCCTTGCGGCGTCCCGTTACGGTCTTCTTGATCGCAGAGAGCCTCTTGTCGTCTGCAAACTGGTCCACCACACCGCTCTCCGCCAGCATGCGCGAGATGATCTCCGGCGGCTGGTTGAGGAAAAGCTTGTACCAGAGGCGGGCCACTTCCATCCTGTACCGGCACGCGCGGATGTACTTTGCCCAGTTCGGACAGGTCTGCGGGGTGTGACCCTCGTGGGTCAACGGGCGGCCCGTCCTCTCCTCTCGGTCCACGACGTCCGTTTTGACGTTGCACCGCCGGAGAAACATGCCGTGTGTGGCGACCGGAACGTGTCCGAGCTTCCTGTCCTGTAGCAGCATGGCGTTGTACTTGAAGCAGACCACCCCTTTGGCTGGGTGAGGGTGGCTTTCGGTCTGGTACCAGAAGTCGGCGTTGATGCCGAACTTGTAGAGGTGGTTGCGTAGGTACTGCCGGTACGCCCCGTCGCTTCCACCAACCACCGAGGTAAACGACGGTGGCTGGCCTTGGTTGAAAGTATCAATCCGACTGCCGGTCGCCTGTAAGAGCTCCTCGTTCCGAATGATCGGCGGGTCCGCTGCTTCAGGGTCGATGGGAGGCGGGACAACGAGGTTCTCGGTGTCCAACTTGATTCTTTCGGTCAGCTCCGGCAGGGCGACCCTTTGCCACTCCTCCTCGCTTGGGCTTTTCCCGTCCCCAAAGTAGTCACCCTTTCCGTCCTTCAGCATCTGCGCTGCCTGCGCATCTCGCGCCGTTTCCAGGTTCCACTCGGCTTCACGGGCCTTTGCGAGTGCCTCCCACTCCTCCTGAGTGGCAGCATCCCCCTTGTCGCGAAAGTACCTGCTCTTGGCGTTCTCCTTGTAGCGCTCGATCTGCTTCTTGCGCCGGTTGATTATCGCTTCGCGCACGCGCTTGCGCTCTTTCATGCGGCGCTCCTTCTCCTCCCTATCCCACTCGGACCGCCTTTCGGGGCCCTTGTTCTCCTCAATGTACTCCTTGTACGCGCGATACCTACCAGGGTCGATGCGCACGTCCTTGGTCTCGGATAGCTTCTTGGAGTCGCTTTCCACGTCCACGTTCTCGTCGGCATCTACCAGGAAGTACATGGTTAGCTCGCTGTGGAGCTCCGATTGCTTCGGGGCCGTGGGGTCGGCTATCTGAAGCCCTTCCCATGCGTCGAAGGGCATGGCAATGTCTACGTCGTCGACGGCAACGGGTGGTACCCACTTGTCGAGCTCCTGGTTGTACTGCATCGGTGCAAGCGCCTTGCTGTCCTCAGACGCTCTCGTCTCGGAGGACACGAGCAAGCACAGCTCCGACTGGATGCGCATGTCTCTGTACAGGTCCGCCGGTGGGAACGTGTCCACTTTGCGCTGAGCGAGACGCGCAACCTCCCGGACCCTCTCAAAGTCCAGCTCGTTTTGAGACATCTGTTTTCGATCCGCATCCGTCATGGGAACGATCTCTCCACGCCTGGCTGCGTCGGCGTACGCACGCCGCTCTGGCGGCTTGGCCGCCTTGCGCTTGCTCCTCCCACCCCCTCCCTTTGCTGCTTCCACCCGCTCTGCCTTCTCCTCCTCCTCTTTGGCCCTTTTCGCTTTCAGCTCGAGCAGCCTCGTTTGCCAGTTTTCCACAGGAGATGGCGTAGGGTCTGTGTCCATGCCGCCGGCTTCCGGAGGAGGAGCGTCCGGAGGAGGAGGAGCAGGCAGAGGAGCACCTTCCGCATCCATGGGATCGAGGCCGTCGGGCGACTTGACCACCCCGTCCTGTGTTCGCTTCTCGCCACTGCCACCTCCCCTGCCGTCCTCCTTGCCTGCCGTAGCAACTACCAGCTTGGCCAAGCTAGGAATTGTGGCCAACGGGCGGACCTGGGTGGGCATGGTGACGCACACCCTCGCCTCCTGCTCCCCCAGCTCCACCTGTCTTACGGTCACACCAATGGCCTTATCGCTTCAAACAGCGCGACAGTGCCGCTATCCCAGGAGGAATATGCCACACACATGGTATACTAAATGACGTGGAGGGGACAGGGTGGACAGCATGGCGCGTCTTGTATCGCTGGACGAGATTGATAGCAAGCTGCGCACCTACCTCATGGGAGCGCTACGTGTCAGCGACCAGTGCGTGGTCCTACCCCAGGCCAGCCGCTCCGTGGAGAGCGGAGCCCTGAAGAACTGCGTGCTCCGGCTCAGTGGGTGCGACCCTGATGTCAACGCCGAGATCTTCTCGGCCAACTGGTTCAGTGGTGTGTCCCTCGTCAAGGTTCCAAACGAGAAGGCGGAGATGTTGTTGAAGACGTCTACACAGCGCTCCCAATACCTCAAAGCCTTGGTCGCTGCCATCCCGTCGGAGATGCAGGACGCCCAGCTACAGGTAGGACCGGAGCTGGAGGGAGACGAGCAGGACCGGGACATTGATACCTGGAAGCCTGGCTTCGACGGTCCAGGGTGCTGCGTCGGTCTCTACAGCGCGATGCAGAACAAGTCACCCGAGGCACACCAGAGCGGTATGAGCCGCGTGCACCGCGACTATTACATACTGTGCAAAGCTGGTGCGGGGGTGGCGGGTCAGACTTTCCACGCGCGGCTCACGTCTGCCCTGCGCGACGGGGCCACCCTGGACGAGGCCCTGTCCGAGGATGGCATCCCGGGCGCGCGCGCTCTGAGGAGAGTGGCCTCTGCCGCCAAGCGCAACCGCTCGCGCATCCTCCTCCTGGCTGCCGAGGCGTTGGGGTTCTACGGCATCGACACACTCGGCGACAATGCCAGTCCGAGCAAGGCACCCCACCGCGTAGCCATTCCCCAGATCGACAGCGCCTACAACACACTCATTAAGCCGGAGTCCAGTAGCATGCGGTCTGTGTGGCAATACGCTTCCGGGGCCTGCGACGCTGCCGCATCGCAGGGCATGGTGGTCTCTTCCAACGTGGCCGAGGGGTTCGTCGCTTTCGTCAGCAGCACTGGCGAGCGGCTGATGCTCAAGAACGAGGCAAACTCCTGCCTCCCTTTCAGCACGCCACGCATACTCAGCAACCGGGACGCAGTGTTCAATGCGGTCGACAAGCACAAGGACGCGCGAAAGAGCAAGGCCAACCCCCACCCCGACCACGACTGGGTGTCCAGTCGGTTTGCGTGGCACTCCAAGGACTTTGGCAACGGTGTTGACATTGAACCGCCGTGCATCTGGGGATCGCACGAATCGGAGTCGTTTCTTTCGGAGTGGGCGCGCGAGCTGGGAGTCTCGCGGGCCAGCCCCATTCGCCTGCAACCAGAGATCGTCGCCATCTCGGCGGTCGAGCCCGGCAAGCTCCGTGTTGCTACCAAGTCCGTTGCGTCTGCGTAAGACTGTCCACCGGTAGATTGTACAATGCCTCTACCGCTCATGTAACAAAGTGTGCCACCCTCTAGCTGTGGTGTCGACCCTCTTTTGAAGTCCGGATTGTGTCCACTTCCCGAGGCCGACTGGACGACTTCCGGACCTCAATGTCCGGAAATCGTCCGGAAGTCGTCCGCCTCGAGTCCGGTCGACCAAGCCCGAAAATAGCAATGTCCGGAAATCGTCCGGAAGTCGTCCAGTAGGCGGACGGTTTCCGGACGGTTTCCGGACATTGCTATTTTGGGGCAAGCAGCGGGGAATAGAGAGGTCCACTAGGCGGACGACTTCCGGACGATTTCCGGACATTGAGGTCCGGAAGTCGTCCAGTCGGCCCTCTGGAAGTGGACACAAACCGGACCTGCCAAGAGGGTCGACGCCACAGCTAGAGGGTCGACCACCCGCCCTGCCGTCGGCGCCGGGTAGGCGCGACTCGCGTCGGCGCCGGAACACGCACGACCACGTGTTCATTGGCCAAACGCTAAACGTGTAATCAAGCTACAAGCCGTTGATCTTATCAGGCGCATAAATGTCGTCCGTTGCACAGGTACGGGCGGTCCCAGATAACCTCGCATGTGGTCGGCCGCCTACGGAAACTCCGGCGCCGACGGACACACACACCCCACCGCCCCGCCTCCCCGTCCACCCTCGTAGGTTCCAATCCCCATGGAGGTGGCCTCGCCCCTTACGGTCTCCTACGTCTTTGACAAGAAGCGCATCCTCTTCTCCATCCCCAACGCTTTCATCTGGCGGGAGGCCGCCAAGACTCTGCGCGTCCAGACCGACAGCATAAAGTCGTCCCTGTTGCGATCCTTCTCCGTGGACCAGCTGGGCAAGGAAATCGATCCCGAGATGGTGGTCGTCGTCAACGTGCCCAACACCTCTAAGAACTACTGGTTTGTTCGCGTCAACGCCGTACCAGGCCAGGACATTAGGGGATTTGGTCCCGAGTTTCTCTTCGCGATACCTGCCGACGTGCAAACCGACCTCAAGAAGCGCATGGCCAAGATGGTCGCCACCCCGCTCATCGTAGAGCTCGCGTCCGTCATGGCCGCGACAGGCCACGAGTCTTTTGACCCGGCCGTGTACCCCGAGTGCGAGCGCAACCCCCCTCTACTGGACATGTACACGCGCACCTTCTTTCTCGCCATACGACCGGTTGCGTCCGAGGACTGTGCGGTGCTACCGTCACCTGTGGGACGAGAGAACTGCGCTCGGCCCTGGCCTTTTGCCAAGACGCACGGGAGCACGCCATTCGACCTTGAGTTGATGGCGGACGACGCCGTGGAACTGATCATGAAGAACTGCATCTCCTCGCTTACTTCCAGTCGCGACCGCAGCAGCTCGTGTCGCGATCTCCTTTCACTACGTCGCGTCAACAACACGCTCAAAAGAACGGTCGACCATGCCACAGTCAAGCACATGAAAGAAATCTTCCACTTGATCAAGAGCGCACTCACGTGTTCGGCAAACACGGAGTACATGGGCGCGGCCCGCGACCGCCTCCTCAAGGAGCACTGTTCGCTTTTCAACCTCGTGCAGCACCACGAGGTACATGAGCTCACCTACTACCTGGTGTACAGTGAGCGCCCGCCTTCCAAGCCCCTCAACACGGTTTCAGACAACGCAGACGACCTTCGCTTGGCCAAGCACCAGCGCATCCGCGCTTAGCCCAAGGAGGAGATTGGGCGTCGGTGTGAGTGGTAGGGTGTGTGACGGGCGTGTTGGAAATGCGTGGATCTTTCAGAAACAGTTGCCGCGTACAGATGGATTGTGTACGCGTGTAGAAAAATGCATACAGATTTAATACAATCATACGACACTAGTGTCGGGTTTGCCTCGCGCCGCGGCCCAAGGGGGTGGGATCCGAGCCGTTTTCTCCTCCCTCGTCGTCCCCCTGGTCGTCCTCCTCGTCGTCGTCGTCCTCCTCCTCCTCATCGTCCTCCTCGTCATCCTCGTCATCCTCCCACGCTTCCGCCCCTGCCCCCATGTCCTCTTCCCACTCCGCCGCCCCGGCTGCCCCGGCTGCCCCGGCTGCCCCGGCTGCACCGGCCGCCGCATCGGAAAGGGCATGCAGGTTGCGCTCCTCTTGAGCGACTACCTGCCTCTGGTGCCTTGGGGTCCTGCAGTGCATGCACAGGTCACACCGCAGATCCTCGATGATCGATCGGTTCTCGTATGCAACGCACAGATCTTTTGCACAGACCGCTGCGTTGTGCGCCTCGATCGCGTAGAGGAAGTGGTTCTTGTATTCTTGGTCGGTGGGGACAAACTCGTTGATCAACACTGACCTCTTGGGACACGATGCGTTCAAGCATCCACCGTACAGGATTCCGTTGCTGAAAGCAATAGACTTGTACACCGTCCCCGACGCGAAAAAGTGTCGCTTGTCGCGCAGAGGGTAGAAGTCGACCGCCGCTTTCTCACCGACGATGGCATCAAAGAGTCTGGACCATTTTGATCGACTGTCCGTGCTGTCTCCGTACTCCTCGATCGTGACGACCTTTCGTTTCATGGTGTTCAGGGTCCCGTCGTGGCACAGGGTCATACTCCTAACCCGCTCGTTTAGCGATGGGCTTGGTCTGGTTGGTCTGGTTGGCCTTGTTGTACTTGACGGGTTGCACCGGCTCGCCGTCGGCGCGGCGCGTGCGCCACCTCTGATACCTGGGGCAAACTGTACCGAGCGAATACGTCCTATTCCTCGTTCGCATAGCGCACTCCAGCTCGTCAAACTCAATGACTTCACTTGTCTGTATTTCCTCGCCGTCTTCAAAATTGGGGTGATCAAGGACGGTGCCGATGCAGAGGACCCCCCTGGCAAGGGACGGGTCATCGTAAGGTCCAAGTCCGATTGGTGAGAGACTCCACTTGTCCAAAGTCGCGGGCATTTCATAGAGCTCGATGTCCATTACACACACACAGTTTTACTTTCTCGTTAGCGATACGATAAGTCCACGAGTTGTGCCAGTTGTCATGAGGTGAACAGGCGAGGGCGCACAGCGTCGCGCACCATGAGTGCTCTGGCTGCAGCGGCTGGCGACAAGCGGCCAGCAGAGGGCGAGCCTTCGTCACCACCGGGCGCGGCCAGGGCCCGCCAGGATTCGGGGCCGCTTGGCGCGCAGGAGCGGGAGCTCCGGGATCTGGCAGCTGCTCTCGACGGCCTTGTGCAGCCGAATGAGGGTGAGATGCAGGCGGACGTCGACATGCTGGGCACCGGCCAAATGGCGATGGCGATGGACGTCACCAACGTGCGCATCCGGGCGCAGTTTCAGGAGATCATGCGGGCAAACGCCGACACGGGCGCGGCGACACAGGTCGCAGCTGTAGACCGGTCGCAAGGGCTTACTCGCAGGCAGGAAGAGCTCCAGGATCGGCAGCTGCAAGAGCAGCTTCGTCAAGGACTTCGCAACACTTCTGAGGGATCCGTCAGAGCTATGGCAAACGAGCCTCCTCCACGAGCCACCTTTCGTGAACGCCTTTCAGATCAAGAGCGAAGGAGAGAGGCGCTTGGAGAGGAAACCGACCTGGTAGCCGAGGTGACCGTCAACCCCCTTGGCGAAGAGGAGGTCGATCTCGTGTGCTGGAGCACGATCCCGGACATCGAGACGCAACGAGCCAACCCCTCGGTGAGGTACCGTCCACCCACCGACGCTGAGCTCGAGCGCTTCTTTGAGCGCGCCGGAGGAATCGAGGACGACCCCGAGCTTTGGGGCGCGGTTGGTCTGCTGCCGGCACCGGAGGTGGCGGCTCCATCTTCCAAGAGGCCGCGACGGGCCGCTTCCGAGGGAGTCAAGCGAGCTACGGCTGCAGCCTCTGGGAGAGACCCCGGGGGCGACGACGACGACGACGATGACGATGCCAACGAATCTGAGGATGAGGTGCAGGAAGCCGTTGAGAAGGTCAAGGGCTTCAGGCCGTCTGCGGGCAGAAACGTCGGCTTCGCTCCCGTTAAAGGCAGAGGCAAAGGGAAGGGAAAGAGAAACACGGATGAGCCATGGAGAAGGTTGCCAGACGACGTGTGGGTGGAACAGGAGGAGCGCCAGCGCGCCAACCTCGAGGCGCACTTGGAGAAGCACGACCGCGACATCGGGTCGGTCAATCCGGCAGATCTCATGAACCTGGTCTATCAGGACGTCCGGTTTGCCAAGATGCTGGAAGACATGGGGTTCACAGTCGATGCCTCGTGGGCAGAAGAACCAATCAGAAGCCTCAAGGATCTACCTGCCAACTCGGATTCCCTCAGGCAGCTCGACCGCCACATTTTCATGATGGGAAAGATCCAGGAGACAATCGACACGATCCGCGACAGTAACGCCCCGGACGGCGATTCCAAAAAGAACAAGGACACCACCAGGCTGAACTACCTCGAGCGACAGCTCACTGCCGCGGTCGAGATGACGGGCGTCTTTCGCGAGCGGGTCCTTAAGGCACACGCTCCGGGTGGGGCCGATGCGCAGAAGGATGGCATGCCCCCCATCACAAGCCTCAACAAGAGAAAGGCCTGGAACCTCCTCATGGAATCGCAGCAACGCCAGGAAAAGGTCAGGGACGCGTACGAGGAGGGGTCGGCGGTCGTCCTCCTAAAGGGCTCTGCGAGCAAGGCTTTTCTCACAGGGGAAGACTTTGTCTGGCACGAGGGCGAATACTTCAACGATGTCGACGACCTCTCGATCCCCAAGGAGGTGCGCGAGGCTATGAAAGCGTGCAACAATATCTGGGACAAGCGGATCCCGGTAGACGCGCCCGCTGCAGAGGCCCAGCGCGTCAACGACTGGTACGTCGCGCGGCGGAGGCTCGAGTTCGCGTGGAACGCGGCAGAGTTTGAAGGCGCGCGGCTTGAGGGGCAGCTGAAAAAGTACCAGGAGAGCCTCAAGGCGCTCAATGCCAAGACTGCCGCCCTCAAGACGAAATGGATGGCCGCGACGCAGGAGGTCAACGATGCCAAGCGTGCGTTGGAGGACTGTCCTCCAGCCGCAGAGATTTACGCTCAACGGACTCGACGCATCAAGCTTGTGCGGAGGGTTGCGGAGATAGGTACAAGCGACGAGACCAGGGCTCGCTACGAGGAAGAGCTCGAGAAAACCGAGGAGATGATCACGCGGTGCGACAAGGCCAATGTCAGAGCGCTGAACGCCAAGGAAGAATTCAACCTCTTGGAGGACGAGCTTCTGAGGTCGCTGCTCGCGCAAGCGCGCGTGAAAAGGTACAAGGAGCGTCTTCAGAATGTACTGTACGAGGGTCGGCGCAAGGAGAAGACGGGTGCACCGAGGGAAAGGTCAAAGGTGGAGCGAAAGGACCGGGACCGTCGGCGCAAGGCCCGTCTTGCCGAGGAAGCCCGGAGGGCCAAGGGCAGGCGGCTCGAGTTCGCGGAGGAGAAGAAGCTCGAGGACTGCGAAGCGCTGCTTGCTCAGATCAGGGCGTACGTGGCAAACTACAAGGCATTTGATGCGGAAGTGGCCAGACTCAAGGAGGTCAGGACTGCGTTCGAGAAGTCGCAAATCGAGGCGCTGGAAGCGGATTACAAGAAGCGCAAGGGGGTCATCATGGAGAGCCACGAGTTGGCCGAAAAGGAGCTCAAGAAGCTCGAGGCCGACGTCGAAGACTCCGGGTTAGGAGAGCTCATGAAGGATCTGCGGGAGAAGCAAGACGCACTCCAAAGGGCGACCGTGCTGCTACCCACGGAGCTTGAGGCGACCGCCCACGACGGCTCGACCGTGTCGATGGATTATCTGTACAGGCTCAACGAGCGCTACGTGGATCTGGAAACGCAGGCCAAGGCCGCCGAAGCAGAGTTTGATGCGTGGAAGAATGCTTCCTACACCAAGAAGTGGAACTCGTACACCAAGACCTACCCAAAGAAGGTCAGCTTCCGGAGAAAGACCAGGGAGATCCAGATGGATCTCGCCAACCTGGAGGCGGAGCTCGAGTCGCTGGAGGGCGTCGATGTATCTCCGGACCGGATGAGGCGCATGGCCGAGCTTCCCGGGCTCATTGAAAAGCTCAAGCGCACGATCGCCGTGCGCAAAAAGGCCGACGGTGAGTACTCGGCGAAGAATCCCGAACTGTCCGGGAAGACCACGGATTGGATCAACCGCGCGATCGGCGATCTCCGACAGGAGCACGACGACAACGAGGCGCGGGCCAAGGCGGAGCGGGACGAGGCCGACAAGGTCGCTGCCCAGATTGCAGACATCCGGTCGCTGATCGACACGGTGTTGGAGACCCGTCTGCGGCAGTACAGGGACGACGTGGCGCGGGCGGAGGACGCCGTGGGCCAGAGGTCGGAGCAGATTGCCCAGAAAATCAAGGACTCTGTCAAGCTGAAGAAGAAGGGCCCGAGGCTCGAGAAGAAGGCGACCGAACTTGATGATCAGGTGGCATCTCTCCGTCAGCAGCTCGGGAACTCGGTCGGTAGGCGGAGGACCGAGATGGAGCAAGAGATCAGGTACAGCGAAGCCGGCGCAGCTTCGCTCCGGCAAAAGCGCGATGCGGTTCCAGCCGAAATCATCGACGCGGGGCAGGAACTCCAGCGGCTCAAGCAGGGCCTCTCTGGCGGGACGGACGCCGAGAACAAGGCGCGCATCGCCGTGCTCCAGAAGCAGATCCACGACTTGGAGCTGAGGCGGGTCGCCCTTGATGATTTCAAGTCGAAGGAGTTAGGCAAGTTCCTCGAGGAGTACGATATTCCCAAAGGCGGCAGGCCATTCGTCAGGGGACTGGAGAAGTCAGACAAGGGCTTCCAGCAGTTCCAAGCCAAGACACAAAAGATAGCAATGGCAAGAGCTCCCCAGTACTTTGAGGACGAGAGGAAGGCGCGCGGCTTCAAGAACAACGCGGCACAGCGGATCGTCGCTCGCGTCGAGAGTCTGAAAGCACTCGACTGCGACGATGAGTCGATCAACGACATCGTCGGTGACATCGTGAAAGATACCAACATCGGAGAGGGAAGGCTGCAGCGTGCGTCCGTCGATTTAATCGCCGTCGTGCGGAACTCGGACGAGTTCAAGAAGATGGCCAAGGAGCATCGGGACCTGCGCAAGACCGACGAGGAAGATGTGGCATTCAAAAAGTTCCTGGAGAAGCCAAAAGGCATCGGTACGTCCGTCGAGCGGTACGAGGAGCGGATGATGCTTCTAGACATGAAGGAGATCTCAGACCTCGCCCAAGCGGGAAGCGGCCGCGCGCGACACTACTTCAGACTGTTGTGCAAAGAGTTTGACAGCATCAAGGACTACGAGGATCTTGTCGACAACCAGGCCAAGCAGCTAGACCCCACGGCGGCGGAGGCACCGAGCTCCCTCGTGGAGATAGCCGACAGGCCGCAGGACTGCAGCAATCCGGACTATAGCTTGCCGCTGCCTTCGCCCATCTGGAACAACCTCAAGGCCAGCAAGCAGGGCATGATCAAGTACCACTACACCCGCCTCGTGCGGATGTTCATCGGGTGGGAGAGCATGCGGGTTGAGCAACGCGGTGGATCGTGGCCGGACCCTCGCATCGCTCGCGACCTCGCGGAGAATGCGCGTCTGGGTGCCGATCACAATCAGCCCACGATAGACGACGTGACGGGAGAGGTTAAGTTCATCTCGGAGGACGACTACGAGCTCACAACCACCGACCGAGGGGAAGAGGTGAACTCCGACACCACCATCGCAAAGTACAGCTGCGTTCCCTGGGTCACACTCAGCACCACAGGTCAGGTCGTTCCGGTGGACACCAACGGTATGCTGATTCGTGAGTCAAAGGAAAAGAAGGGCAAGTGGCAGCTCGAGAAGACTGCGTACCAGGTGATCAACGAGCGCTTCAGAGAGCAATGGGAAACTGTTCGAAGAAACCGGATCCACGAGCTGACCTCGCGCGACAGTAGCGTGGAACATGAGAAGGCCAAGAGCTGGTCCGACAGGCGTGCTCCGTACAGGCCAAATGCGCTGACCAATCGCCAGGTGCGACGGGACACCGGGGTTCGCGAGGCCTTTGCTTCCAGAGAACCACAGATGGTCGACTTCCTGTCTGATCAAGGGAGGAAGCAAGCCTCCATGATGCAAAAACAGATGCAAGACCGAACCCTCAAGCAGCAGACAGCCGTCGAAGACGAAATTCGCACACAGCGGAAGGATCTGGCTAGGGTGCAAGCTGCCATCGCCAAGGACGAGGAGAATGGAACGAGGGGAGTCGAGCCGCTTGGCAACATGTTCTCCAACCTGTTGGAGGTACAGGAAATTGCAGAGGAAGACGAGGATGCGCTGGGGGAGCTGGACGAGCTTCTGATCCGCAACCCACGCAGCAACGTGATCTCAATCAGTCTCACTCATAAGGCGGTCATGCTACGCATGCTGATCTCGTCCTACGAAAAGGACCTGGCGAGGATGAAAGCCATGTACAGGCAGAGTGTGCACGGCATCCCTTTCGGGCAGGGATCCCTCAACAGCTACTCGCAGTGGGCCAGGATGGAGATGGAAATTGGCGCAAGGGTGAAAAAGCGCGAGGATAAGGAGGCGAGACTGAAACCACTACGAAAACGAGGTGGACTTGGCGTCGACGGAAACGACGAGGACGACGAGGACGACGACATGGGAGACGATGGTGACGACGGGGACGACTGGCTTCCAATTCAGGGAATGTCGGGGTCGGCCGACGAAGGCATCGCCGGGCTCGAGTATCTGCGTGATGCCGCGTGGATGAAGTCCTATCAGGACGGCACCTCCCCGGTCATTGAAAGGGTCATCGCCGCGATCAACACGTGGCTCCGTCACTACTACGGGCCAGCCGTGAACCAGTGCACCGACATAATCGACTACAACGAGCGCATCCGCCCGTGGCTGCTCACGATCCGCCAGTACCGCGTGTACGAGTTCCCCCTCATCAACATCGACATGAGGGCGCCCGAGGGGTTGATCTCGTCGCTTGTGCCCAATGAGAAGGGGGCGACGCTCTGCGGTCCGATACGACCGGGCGTCATCGGCGCGGCGTGGATCGCGGCGCACCGAAACTGGTACTACGGCGAGCGCCAGGGCCCGTACGGGGGCGGACTGCGGCTGCCTCCGGGTGCGGCTGGGGCGTCGTCGGGGTCTGGCGCTGGACCAAGCGGTTCGACTGCGCCGGCGAGGAGCGGCGCGCGCGTGGCTGGAGCGGACACAGGCCTGTCCATTCCTCGGAGACCACCGTGGCAGCGGAACCCTCCGCCCACTACTGGCAAGTATCTTGCGAGCAAGGCCTTTGCCTCGGGGGGTGGCAAAGGCCCTTCCAAGCCCAAGCTCGACTCGGTCGACACGCTGGTGGAAAACCACAAGCTGATAGAAGAGCATGGTTACTCGGAGTGGGATGACTATACCTTGGGCCTGAAGCGCATGGCCGATGACAAGGCAGCGGAGGCTGCGTCCACCGCTCGGGCTGCGGAGTATCAAGATCTGAAGCGTGCCATGCAAGACAGCGTCCGGGCAGGGAGGGAGGTGACGTCGCGCAAGAAGAAGTTCATGTACGTCGGTGCCAGCGAGTTCAGAGAGGAGGACCTCGAATGGAAGAGGGCCGCGGCGAAGGCGTGGGCACAGAGGAACGTTGAGAAAATCAGCAGGGCGCCTATGACTCCCGTGGACAGGGCGCTCATTCCCGTCGGATTCTATTTGGACGACCAGGCGCTCGGAAATCTGTCTACGGCAGATACCGACCCACACATCCAGGTCTCGTGGTCCAAGGAACCCCACCGGCCGTTTGATCCCACCTCGTACGAGGGTCCGATCTCCATGGTTCCGGACGAGCACATCGACAATGTCATCGAGGCCCTCGCCCTTGACCGTAGACCGCCTCTCGTCGACTACTCGGTGTTGGTGCGAGTGTTGGACGCGAGCACGACCTCCTTGCGCAGAATAATTGTGCACAACCACCCGCCAGCTTACTTTAGAATGAATGGAGTCAGCATCACCCGCAAGTTCACGAGCTACCCCGAGTATCGCCGCAAGCTGGCTCTGCGCCTCAACCGTGAGACGGGAGAGGAACTGGGACCGGACGACGCTCTGCCGTCCTTTGACAAGTCGGAGGACGAGGACGACGACGCCGCGATGGCGGATCTTCAGCAGCCACTGCCGAACCGGCAGGCTGCCCCACCCGCACCGGCCCCAGCACCTGTCGTGCGGGGCGACGACGACAGCGACTCCGGGACGACCAGCGAGGAGGAGGAGGAGGACGATGACGAGGAGGACGAGCCTGGTGCCGCTGGTGCCGCTGGTGCCGCTGGTGACGCCATGGTCTCCGCCCCAGTGCCATTCTTTGGCGAGTTCGATCCTGGAGAAATCCGTCTCCCGCACACGGTGGTCGGGACGCCCATTCTCCCCGCGCCATTCCCGATACTGGCAGCGTAGTGGTAGAGCACCCGTGTCCCGTCGGCGCCGGGCTCATGTACACCCGTCGGCGCCGGGGATGGACGAGTATAGGTTGTTTCGTTAAACGAGATTGATTATACACAAACAAAAAGAAGGAATCGTGAGGTGCGTTTCCCGTAGGGGAGATTCTCCCCACCTCACGTGTCCCACACAACCTCACGACGGGTCGGCCGCCTACGGGTCAGCACACCCGGCGCCGACGGGAGCTAACGGCCGCCTACGCGTTGCGTGCACAGGAGAGCCATGTCCGCTGCCACCCCCAACGGAGTCGAGACAACTCTGCGCACCCTCGCTCGCGAGCTCGGGCAGAACCGCACACACTACACCAAGCAGATCACGGATGGCAACGAGGCGATCCGCGTCGCCAAGGCCGCCACCAAGGATGTCCTGGCCGAGACCACCAAGGTCGACCAGATCCTGGCGATCTTCAAGGACACAGACGACGAGGAGGTGACCTTGGAGAAGCTCAAGTCCATCATGGAGGCGCACCGCAAGGTGGAGGAGTTTGGTGGCATCGACGTGCTCACGCGGGCGATCGAGGCCACTCCGCGTCTCCAGTCGATCCGCCGCTGCAAGGAGAAGACCGAGCTCAACCGCAAGTACCGCGAGCTGCTCAAGGACAGCGATCTCAAGGGGTACAACGTCTACATGGTCACGTGGACCGACCTGCTCGACTGGCGCACCAAGGCCGTGCTCCCGACCTCGCACTCGTTCGTCATGATGATGCCCGACGTCGAGCACCCCGACGACAACGAGGACTCTGTGCCGGGCCTTCTGCACGCCCGCCTTGCTCTCATCGATGACGGTGAGGTCAACGAGATGTACTTCCCCCCGGGCAAGTACGACCTGGCGCATGTCGACAAGGTCAACTGCGTCGACCTCTGCGAGGTTGTCTTCGCCCAGGCCAACATGGGCATTCTCGCGCAGGCCGACGGCCTCGTCGGCGGCGGCACCATGACCCCGTCCGACTACGTCAAGGCCATGAAGCGCGACTCGCTGCGCATGATCAAGTCCCACGTGCGCGACACCTACGCGGCGCTCGCACCGTTCGAGAAGACCGACGACGCCGACCGCCGCTGCCGCGGCAAGCGCCGCGACTACAGCAACGGCGGCTTTGGTGGCGGATACCGCACCATGAAAAAGCGCCAGCGCGGCGAGGGGTCGTCGTCGTCGACCGGTGCCCAGGAGGAGGAGGAGGAGGAGGAGGTCGAGGTCGAGGTCGACGAGGAGGAGGACGACGTCGACGATGAGGACCAAGTCGTGGCTACGCTTGTGGGCACCCCCGTGCAGAACGGTGGCATGCAGCGCGTCGACAGCATGGTCGGCGACCCGCAGGCCGACGCGCTCAACACCCTGGCCAACCAGGCCGCCGCGGCTCCGTCGTCCGCGCCCGAGCCCGAGAAGGAGCTCGACATCAAGCCCGAGCCTGGCACGTCGGCCTAGACCCGCATACACACCCTGCATCTTCTGGATAAGCAGGATGTGCCGCGCAAGAGACACCAAGGAGAAGTTCATGTCGTCGCACCGTTCCAGACCCGTTACTGTTTCGCCCCAGAGTAGGCTGGAAGCAGTTCTGCAGGTCGGACTGCGCAATCGTGCAAAGCTGTTGTCTGTGTTGGGAGGACCGGTGCCGGTAGCCGGTCGTGGAGTTGTGGTGGTTCGTCCGCGTAGCACACCAGAGGAGAAGGCTCGCCTCGAGTCAATCCTCCTGAAAATCATGTCCGGACAGCCAATCACAGAGGATGACGTTGCGTTCTTGGATGGTCTGGGTGAGCAAGGGAACAAGGAAGAAAAATAAACGTTTGAAGTGTCTGTCTGTGGTAAGCGATTCCAGCATCAACCCAACTCTATACAAGTTTGATAGACCACCCTCCCCCCCCTCTCCACCACTCTAGCTTTCGACGCTATGCGCCAATTCGTCCACGCGCTGAATGAGCTCTTGTAGCGTCTGGATAGCATTGGTGCATACAGCGGCGTCTCCGTGCTTCTCCTGGCGAGCTAGGCGAATTTGTAACTCCATGAGCGACACCAGAGTTGCGCGTCGACTGGGCAAGTTGCCAGCGGCGCGCTGCATGCCCGCCATAGCAGAGGCCGACGGTGGTGGGACGCGAGAGGAGAGACGCCTTGGCAGCTGTTCGCGCGACGTGCCCGCCGAAAAGGAGCCAGAGGTCCCTGACTGTGCGCCTGCCTGCGCGCCCTCCACCCCCTCCTCCTCATCATCATCATCGTCCGCGTCGTTGATAACGCAGGTGCGACGGCGTTTAGTACTGCGCGGGCGCTCATCTGGATGGTCGGGGTCGTCGTCTTCACCGCTTGCATCATCACATGCACTGCCCCATCCCTCTTCCTCCTCGTCATCCTCTCCTCTTTCATCTTCTGAGCAAGGGCGCTTCAACCCGCGGAGCATCTTCTTGGCACGCTCGCGAATGATCTGGTTGAACCGACCAGGGTCGCCGTTAGACACAAGGTTGCGCCCTTCGTCGATGACCTCCCAGAAAGACTCGTCCGTCTCTATCTCGGGAACTGGACGCTTCTCGTCGGCGATGGCGAGTTCGATGGCATCCTGTCGCTGCACCAGATCTGCTGCCGCTTCATCCGTGACGGTGTACTGTTCTGCAAGTTCGAAGTTACCGTCGTGTTCCTCCTCGTCGGCGATGGCTTCCATCTCACGCTCTGCGGCGTAGCACCGGTCCATCACCATGGTTTGCAAGAGGTACATGAGCTTGGCCTTGCGGAGACACGTTTCTCCCACAACGTACGTGCCCATGTCAGTGTCGGGAAGCTTTCCTCGGTGGGTTGCGCAATTGAGAAACCCCTTTGAGAAGGTCTCCTCGTACTTGTTGATGAAAGCGGCATACTCGGGTGATACTTGGTCCACCCCTTTCATCCACCTCCACGGGTCAAAGGGCCCAGCGAGGTCGATTGAGTACCGACAGTTGCGCTCCTCTCGGCCGCACGCCATGCACACGCCGGTGAACCCCTGCAGTTGACTTTTCCTGTCCACTGCGATCTTCTCCACGCGCATGGAGTGAGAGGAGTTGAGAACAGCCTGGAACTCTGGCTTCCAGGAGGCAGCCGCCCTCGGCATCAGGTATCTGATTTTTGAGGTGAGTGCATCCCATGCGCGCAGCATCGCGGCGTTCCCCGGGTCGTCGACGTCTTCAATATCCGGTTGTATGTTGCGTGCCGCCATCTCGGCGATCCACAGGACGTGTCCCGCTCTATTTTCTCTTGAGGTGGTCATTGTTTCTGCTGTGCCCGCCTCTGTGGATAACCTAGACAGTTGTTCCTCATGACAGTTTAGCGGTGCAGTCGGAAGCGGCGTGTCTGCACCCCCGCTTACCAGCACTGTCCGGTAGTGCATAAGCCCAGTTGGCTGAATCACAATCAGGGCGAGGTACGGTCGTGGCAATGTCTACAAGGGCTGCCACCATGGCACCGACAATGATCGAGCCTCCTAAGGTCGGAAAGACTGGCTCCCTCGGCCTCCTTGCAGGAGGCGCAGAATTCCTAGGGCTATGGGGTACTGTAGAGAGCGAACCCAAGGTGGAGCTGGACGTGCCGTCAACTGATGGCTACGTCATTTGCGCCGTCTTGGACGACGATGAAAGCACGCGCGTGCGCCTGGGTGCAGCAAGGTACTACGCGTCATCGAAAACCTATCACATGCTGGACGGGTCGCTGCAAGTCCAGGAGTCGAACAGGTCGGAAGACGGGCTCTACAGGGACGGTAGCGGCACCTACGCCCTGATGACGGAAACACAGTACACAGAACACGTCAATCGGCAGAAGATCAGGCAGCGAGAGGCCGACATGGCCAGGCTGGCGGCCGCCGCAATCCTGGACACTCCCGTACCCATCTCGTCTCCTGTCGCAAAGCCGCAGAAGCGCGAGTCCACGACTCACTCTCCTCCCAGCGTCACCGCAGCCAACCTGAGCCTTTCGCCTCCGGTGACAGCATCCACCCCGATCGTTATTCCCGCTGTCGTCCTGCCGTCAAAGCCGCACGCTCCTCCCGCCGCCGCGGAGGACATCGGATGCGGACCGGGAAGCGACACCCGCACCGTCGTTTCCATGGGCAACTTTGAGGGAGATGGCACTCGAATGAGCGTGGTGCTGGAGCAGACCGCGAGGGTGGCGACTAAGGCGTCCACCAGAGGGAACCGGGTGTGCTACGCCATAATGGGCAACGTGGTACCCGACGTGCACCACGCCGCATCCAACGGAGAGGACTCGGAAGACTCGCTCACAAGGGCGTTGGAGATGGCCACGCGTGGTGGCATCAACCTGGGCAATGGGTCAAAGGTCAACTCCGAGGACATCACACTGATAATCGGTCCACGAGAGCTTGCGTGGCTGCGACTGATCAACCCAGCGTCATCGAAGCGCGAGATCACACGCTTCGACGACCCCGATGCGATGAGCATACTGAAGCGCAAGACGCTGCTGCACGACAGGGTCAGCGCCACGACGCTACCGACGTGGATGGCGCACGACACGTCGCTCGACCTGTTCGGAAAGGTCATGAAGCCGAATGTCGTGGCCGTCGCCATGCTTCTGAAGCTGGTGTCCGTGTCACAGATGACGATGAACGCACCCGGACTGGTCAGGGTGTTTGCGCAGAAGCTGTCCAACCGAAAGCACGGCGATCCCGTGTCGTACATCTCACTCTTCTCTTTCCTGGACACTTACAATGGAACCATTGAGGCGGGGATAGACCGCCTCATCACAGGCGGAGAGGGCGCGGAAGACGAGTTCGAGCTCACCATGGAGGGTCTGGGTCTCATGCCCGCTGCGAAAGACGTGGTAAACGAGGTGCTGGAGTTTGCGTCGAACGAGGTGAAGGCGTACCTGAAGAAAGGAAAGGTCGCCCACTGCGTAGTCAACGGTGACGCAGATGGCGGGGATGGCGGACTGTGGCTCAGCTCAATGGGCACGGAGGACGGTCGCATGGTGGGTAACCTTCCCGTTGGCATCGCCAGCGAGGGCATAGCCGTGGAGTACAAGCCGTTCGATGGTGGCAGGATCGCGTGGTCGAAGCAGTTCAACCGCACTTTCAGGTCCTTCCTGAAAAGGTTTGACGCTGGCGATGTCGACGACAACATGTTCAAGGCGTACATTGCCACAGCAGTCGCGCCTCACAATACGCCTCTTCCCCTGCAGAACCTGCGGCGCGACAGCAAGTCGTCGTGCCAAGGGGTCTGCTCGAACACCAGCACGCCGTTTGGCACCATCCAGCGTCGCGTGCTGGTGGACGGCTCCATGTCCGGAGGCATGGAGTCGGACCTTGTGCGCGTGCTCGAGTCGTGGTCTGGCATCAACACCGACGCGTACACACCGTCCACTTACTGGAACGTGGCTACCTGGTGTGGCGGCACCCAGTCTGAGCTGGAGTCTCCTCTGCCACTCTTCAACCGGTCAGAGCGGATGAGCACGCATCTCTACAACGTCTCCGTAACGCTGGCGTCCCTTCTGTCGACCCCCGTAGGCGACCGCAGCGTCGGCGACTTTGGATTCGAGGGTCTCAACGGTCTCATCGGCCCGGTCGTCAGCGCGAGCGCGCATGGCAGCGCCAATGGGATCCACCAGCCGGTGCGCCTCGTGTCCTTCACCCACGAGTCTATCGACAGCGCTTTTGTCGTCCTGCTCCCGGAGGCGTTCGTGCAGGCGTCGCTCGACTACGCCAACTACGACATTGAGCGATACACTCGGGGCAACGAGCCTTTTATGTCCGTCGAAGGGTTTGTGGCCCTGCCAGACGAGTCGGCGATCCCGCTCAACCTCCCGGGTCTCTCCGCGGCGGAGGTGGACGGCATCCGTGCCGACCTGGGAACCCGCGTGTGGGCTCTGCCCAAGAAGCGCAGCGAAAAGGGCATCGCATCTTTCACCACCGCTGACTACGCCGCGATTTCCGCCATGCGCAACTCCGAAAGGACCGCGCGTACACTTACCATTCCTGGCTACAAGATCCTCCACACCCAGCAAGGATCACTCGACCCATTCTCTGGACTCAACGTCGGGCTCGCGCGCGTTCCTGGGAAGGCGCGCATGACCCTGGACGCTGATACCACGCCATACCACAGCCTCTTTCGTGTCGTGGGGAGACAGTAGATTACATTTGCGTGTCTGGTTCTGTGATAGGTTATAAAAACCATGTTAAAACAAATTCTTCAACGCCGGACCCTACTACCCACTCTCCCGCATGTCTCAGACGTGGTAGCCGCCACAGATGCGCGCGGTAGCCCGATGGACGGCGCTGGGAGCGATCTCGTTCACGCATGGGTCACTCCGCATGAGCTTGAAGTAGCGGTCAAAGCCGGTCTGAATCATGTCCAGTTTGTAGTTGGGGAGGGGCTTGCCTCGCGACCAGCCCATGAGATCGAAGACGCACTGCTTGTACGTGCCGGCGCGCATGCCAGGCTCACAGACGCGATGGCCAGACGTGACGCCCTTTTCCAGAAGCTTGCGGCGGTAGTGGATCTCGGCTTGGCAGAGGAGCTCCCGGGGGATCATAGAGACGAAGATGGAGAGGCGGCAGTGGCGCTCCGTCATGCCCTCTGGCATCTCGTCCGCCAGGGAGGCGTGTGGCATGCCCGACGCCCAGAGCAGCATCTGTCCCTTCTTGACCTCGGGGAGGATGATCTTGCCGTTGTCCACAAGCCATTGCTTCTCCGCGGCGGTGTGCTTGATCCATTCCTCGCGCTCCGCGTCGAACTTGCCCTTTGGGGCCTTTTCTTTGGGAGGCGGGTGGGCGGCGAGGAACCGATCGCGGAACTCCTGGGCGGTCTCGCCGTCGCGAGGCACTACCAGAAAGGTGCGCTGGATGCCAGGCCCAAGGTCGCTGAGCGCGAGAGCGCCTTGGATCTGGTGGAGGAGGTCGGGCTTGCTCTTGGCCTGGTCGGTGTGCAGCCATTCCGGAACCTCGGGGACGTCCTTGTCGGGGCCCTGCGAGAAGCAGTACTTCTGGTATTCCGGCTTGCAGAGCGCGAAAGCGTCCCACGAAGAGATGACCTTGGCCCCGTTGTAGAAGCGACGGAAAAACTGCTCGGTGGCACAGCGGGCCGCGCAGATGGAGTACCAAAGGCCCGATCCCTGGTTCTGGATGAGGCCATGTGTGGTCTGCGGCCAGCCCTCTTTCCAGGTGGATGG
>Ga0115572_10000858_pt1 | contig 25119 bp, 16 predicted proteins | sample COGITO_mtgs_1206_FD_88681 | JGI IMG/M metagenome (GOLD analysis project Ga0115572, IMG submission 88681) | Pelagic marine microbial communities from North Sea - COGITO_mtgs_120607 | ecosystem: Environmental > Aquatic > Marine > Epipelagic | place: Germany:Helgoland, sampling site Kabeltonne... | reverse complement strand
TGTAACAGTACAGAAGTATACGGAACTGCATATCATGCAGATGGACATATGCATAGATTAGACAAGTTTACAAAACAATACACTCGTAACACACGCCCTGGGGAACCTGTTCCTAATCAATGGACAATGGCTGTTCCAGACGATATGATGATAGGTGGAGAATACCGTGTTAGTATGACAGGCGTGTTTACTTGTAATCATATGATATTCCAAACAGAAAAAACACAAACATACGATAATATTCTATTGATTGTTAATCCACGCTAAATAATTTTATGTTAGTAATTGGCAACGGCGAAAGTCGCAAAGGTATTGATATAGATACAATCAAGGATACAAAAATTGGTTGCAATGCAATACTACGTGACTACTTTGTAGAACATCTAGTATGTGTAGATCGCAAGATGGTACGCGAGGCCATTAATGCAAAATACAAATCAAATATATACACTAGATCAAATTGGATAGACGAATTCAAAGCATATGGAGTAATGGAAGTTCCCCAATTACCATACAAAGGCAACGAACGGCCGGACGAGCCCTTTCAATGGGGTAGCGGACCTTATGCAGTATTAATAGCATGTAATCTTGGAAATAATATTAATATGATAGGATTTGATTTACATAGCAAAGACAAGTATATGAATAACGTATACAAAGATACAAATAATTACAATAGAAGCGATCATCATTTTATAGATCCAAGATATTGGATACATCAAATAGGTGTATTAATGGAGATATATCCAGACAAGCGTTTTACCATATATCAAAAAGATTGGCAGTTGCCCGATCAGTGGAAATTACCAAATGTTTCACTTGACAACATAGATAACTTATAGTATAATAAGTACATAACACAGAGGACTTAATGCGTCGACCCTCTTTAAATACTCCGCCGTTTAATATAGGAGAAAAATATGGCTTATTACAGCACAAAACATTACGGACACAACATTGGACTATCAGCAGTCTTTAGACAACCTAACGCAGATCATTCACACTGCCATCTGCTACATGGATATAGTCTAGCATTTACATTCACATTTGGATGTGACGAACTAGATAATAAAAACTGGGCAGTAGACTTTGGCGGACTAAAGCCTTTAAAGAAATGGTTAGAAGATCACTTTGATCATAAGACAGCAATTGATAAAAACGATCCGCACTTAGATAAGTTTATGGAACTACAAGAATTAGATCTAGCAGAGATTGTTGTAATGGATGGTGTTGGTGCAGAGAAGTTTGCCGAACACGCATTTAACTTTGCAGACAAACTTGTGCGTGAAATGAGCGACAATCGTTGCTATTGCGTAAAAGCAGAATGTGCAGAACACGGCGCCAACTCAGCAATATATACAAGAGACAACGAATCAGGGTGGATGACAAAGTAGTGGTTAAAAAATATTATCCTGGAGAAACAAAAGAACAACGTAAGGCACGTAAGCAACTAGAAAAGGAAACGGGCAAAAAAGTACATCAGCCTATTCCTAAATCGACTGTTGTACGTGAACCCCCAAAGGAACCTACACCTACTTTAAAGCCGCCATTAGTTAAACCTAAGCCCAAAGTAATTCCTCCTCCTACAGATAAAACAGACTTAGATGATCCAGATAGATGGAGTAAAGGTTTTGAACCAGAAGCAAAACGATATATTGCATGTTTAAAACATGGACAAAAATATGATGGAGAATATGTAAACACATTATATCGAATGTGTAAACGCAATATGACATTGCCATTTGAATTTGTTTGCTTCACAGAAAATCCAAATGATTTACATAAAGATATTCGAATTGAACCTTTACCGCAACATAGAGGATTATCAGGTTGGTGGTATAAGCCTATGTTTTTTAATCCGGAACTAGTATTACAAGGTACAGTTTTATTCATTGACTTGGATGTAATTATTTTTAGAAACATTGATAAACTTTTTACATATCAGCCAGGCAAGTTTTGTGTGATTAGAGATTTTAATCGAAGAAATAATCCTAGTTGGAATAAGTTTAACAGTAGTTGCTTTAGATTAGAAATTGGTCAACATCCATATGTATATAAAAACTTTATGCAAAATCCTGTTGTAAATTCTAGAAAGTTTCATGGAGATCAAGATTGGTTGTATGATCAAGTAAAAGATAATTATGTATATTGGCCAGACGAATGGCTACAAAGTTATAAGTGGGAAATGCGTAACAAACCCACTATGACACGGATCGACGGTGTAAGAAACTTTGCAACTCCTGGTGTTCCTGAAATAAATCCAAACACAAGTATTGCAGTATTTCATGGAGAACCGAATCCGCATAATTGTGTAGATCCATGGTGTAAGGAGAATTGGGTATGACCGGTATAGTAAATAGTGCAAAATTAATTCCGTTATTTCCTACTCACATAATGAAGTTTCCATTATTTGATGAGTATGAAAACTGGGATGGATTATTAGCACAATTAATGGAGGCTGAAACATCTGAAAGCGTAATTGTAGAAGGTAAGGCTCAAACAAGTTATAACGAAGATTGGCGTACTAAAAGTTATCTATTAGATCATCTACCGGAGTTAAGTTCTTTAATGTTAACATGTCTATCTACGTATGCACGATATAATAATCAAATTGCTCCTATAATTGACGACAGTTGGTATACTATTATGCACAAAGGAAGTAAAGTACAACGTCACAGGCACGAAGGTAGTGCAATAAGTGGTACGTTATTTGTTAATGCACCTGAAGGTAGTATCGGACTTGCATTTGCTAATCCTACTATTCCACATAGAATGGCCGAGCGTCAACAAACACCTGGTCAAGACTATGCACATTTACAAGAAGTTGAGAGCGGAGACTTATTAATATATCCTAGTTGGATGGAACACTTTGTTCCTGCTATTGATTGTGATTACAGAACTACCATTAGTTTTAATAGTCACTATCCAGTTTATACAAAAAATAATACAGAGACAACATGAAACAAGTTTTTACAAAAAGTATAGAAAAAATATTTCCAACAACTGTTATGAGATTTGATTTAAACAGTCATTCTCATTATAGTAGAATGTTAGACGTTGTAAACAAAACAAAAACTGAATGGCATGCTATTATGAAAGATAGCGAAAGTACATACAACGAAGCAACTTCTAATAGATGGTTAGATAAACTAGGACTAGAACCTATTAAAGAATCACTAGAAGATTGTGTGCAAGAATATTGTCTAACATATGGATTGCCAGAATTAGTAATTACAAACAGTTGGATGAATAGAGTTGGAATAAACGGTGCTGTTCGACCTCATAGACATGAAGTAAGTGTTTTAAGTGGTGCATTTTATCCTATTGCTGATCCAGGAAGTGCTCCGTTAGTTTTTAAAAATCCTTTGCAAGTTTACAAAATGTACGAGTATGCGGCACAAGAAACAATGTATAATGCGGCAATGATGGAAGCACCTTGTGAACAAGGTAGTTTAGTGTTATTTCCTAGTTGGATTGAACATTTCACAAATGAAAATACTACCGAAAATCGTGTTACTATTAGTTTTAATACATCATATAAAAAATGATCTTGACAAACTTTAAGAAACGTGTTATACTTGCTATACAATGGTACAAACAATTACGACAACAGTACGGCATATGGCAGAGTTTTACCTGTGCAATACACAATTCAGGCACACACGAACTAGATGGACAATATAGAAAATGGTAACTAAACGCATAGGCTTCGCATGTAAGTACATGCACCCAGATCAAACGCAGAAGAAGAAACTGCTAGAAGAAATTCAACGTCCACTAAATACTCGTAGCACAACAGTACAATGGCTCAATAGGCAAACACGTGAAGTAGCAGAAGAACGCTTGTGGGACATTATGGTACATAACATTCAATCGTACCATCACTTGATTGCATATGTTGGAGGATTACCAAATGAATTACGTATGGTCAGACTTGGTAGTGATGTACTTCCTGTTTATACCCAGCATGAGTGGTCTTATTTTTGGCGCAAGCCTGATGTGGTTGCGTACTGTGAAAAGTACTTCGCAATCGTTGGCGAAGCGGCAAGAGCCTACGATGTCCGACTATCGATGCACCCAGGCCAATTTACTGTACTTGCGAGCGACAACCCCGAAATTGTAGAGAGGAGCATAGAAGAATTTGAATATCACACCGATGTCATACGCTGGATGGGATACGGCAAGACCTTCCAAGACTTCAAATGCAATGTCCATATATCAGGCAGACAAGGTCCAGCCGGTATTAAACACGCAGTTGACAACAGACTATCTCCAGAAGCGAGAAACACGATTACGATCGAGAACGACGAGAACAAGTGGGGACTCGAACACAGTCTCGAACTTGTCGACACCTGCGCATTGGTACTGGACATACACCATCACTGGTGCCGTGAAGGCGAATATATACGTCCCACCGACGATAGATTTGCTCGCGTAATAGATTCGTGGCGTGGTGTAAGACCTGCAATACATTATTCATACAGTAGAGACGAAGCACTACCCGAAGGCTTTACACACGACACAATGCCTGACATGCCAGCACTACTAGAAGCAGGACATAAGAAAGCAAAATTAAGAGCGCATAGTGATTATTATCCTAACGAGAAAGTAAATGCATGGGCACTTTCATTCTTAGAATATGCAGATATTATGTGCGAGAGTAAGATGAAGAATTTAGCAAGCAAAAAACTACTAAATCAATACAATAAATATATAACAACGGAGGCTTATGCCAAAAATGAGAAAGTTCCTTTTTTGGAATGAAAAGGGTGATGAAAAAGAAACAGAACAGTTGAGTCTAACAAGAGCAGTAAAATCTGTACAAAGTGACTTTAAAGATCAATTTATAGGTGTTGAATACATCAGTAAAAAAGGTAAAGAAGTTGTAGACAGAATAAAACTACCTTGGGGACGAAAAGTTAGACAAGCAATCGAAACTGAAAAGAAAAGAGCCGCTTTAAAGGCTAAACAAGCACTACGTTGATAAAGGAGAAAAAAATGATTAAATCATGGATTAATTCAAGAATGAAAGAGCGTACATCTTGGGATGGCGCCGCATTAGTACTACTAGGACTAATGGTACTATTTCTTGCACCACTAGCAAAAATTGCCGCTGGTTTAGCAGTAGCATATGGTGCATGGACTATTTGGAAATCAGAATAGTTACAACTTACCAATAGGAATATTACTAGAAGCAGAGAGATTGTTCCATTTCTGCTTCTGGTCTACCCCTGCTTTCTGTGCAAATCTCTTTGCATCACAATCACCACATACATGAAAATAGTTATTATTTAGGCGTTTAGGATCCATACTTCCACGTGGACGCACAAATTCTGTATTACAACTATCACAACGCAGTCGAGCAAACGTTTTAGTCTTAGTATACTGGTGTTCAATACCGTTTTTAGACTTTCTTACGTGCCGGCTTTTCTTTTTTATTTCTTCTAAGAACATAACTATATTTATTACATTCGGATTACAAAACACTATGATAAATAACTATAATAAGGGAGTTCCAATGGATATTTGTACACTTACAGACGCCGCAAAAGCACAAATTGCTACAATTTGTAAAGATAATAATGTTTATGCTGTTACGCTAAACATGAAAGGTGGAGGCTGTGCAGGCTTTGAATATGAATGGGGAACATACGATACAGCAGACAAACTACTTGATGATGATCAGATAATTTATGCTACAGAAAAATGTACATTTATTGTAGGTGCGGCTAGTATGATGTTTTTGTTTGGAACTAAAATAGATTATAAAAAAGATATTATGGGGTCGATGTTTGATATCATTAATCCTAATGCACAGAGCAGTTGTGGTTGCGGTGTGAGTGTAAATTTTGATATGGACAAATTAGCAATACCTGCTTAATGGAGTAAAATATGGCAAGAGAAATTATTGATATTGGTGTAGAAGGTAACGACGGTACAGGTGATAGTTTACGTGAATCGTTTCGTAAATCCAACGAAAACTTTCAAGAACTATACGCAGTATTTGGCATCGGCGGACAAATTAACTTTAGAAGTTTAAGTGATACACCAGATGATTATACAGGACTAGCAAGTAGAGTACTTGCAGTTAACACTGCTGAGGACGGAGTTGAAGCATTAGAACTAGTTTCAAATGGTGCTATTACTGGAGATCCTGCAGACGATACTATTGTGTTCAACGTAACACAAGCAGGCAAATTATTAATTCAAGCAGGTAGAACAAATGTTTCGGGAGACACTAGTCCACAACTAGGCGGTCACATGAATGCCGCAGAATATTCAATTGGTAATGTAAGTATTACAACAGCAGATGCGGCGGCATTTACATCAAAGTACGGCGGCAATTATACTATACACGACCTAGTACCAGATAAAGAATACAACGATCAAAGATATCCAAAAGCAACTAACCCAGGTAAAATGGGAGGACTACGTGATGAGCCTGCAGACGCTTCAGAATATACATTAGACATTACAGGAATTGTATCAACACAAGATTTACAAGTACAGGATCACGGTCTTGATAGAGCAAGTAACGGACAAAGTTACAAATATACGTCAACAGGATCAGCACTAACAGGTCTTGTTAAAGACACAATTTATTATACTCGTATTGCAGATGATAATACAATTAGTTTACATACAAGTTCAGCAGATGCTATTGCTAATACAAATAGTATTGCTATTACAGGAACAGTAGTTGCAGGTGTTCATAAACTTGTTGACCAAGGATTAGACACAGCCTTAGCAGGATATTATCTAGCAAACGAAGCATTACCACGTAAGAGTGTTGTGCGTAGAGCAGGCGACACAATGACCGGTGCATTATTTGCACACGACCATCCAGGCTCACTAGCAGGAACAGCCAATACCGATCCTGAGGATCTACAAGTTGCTACAAAATTATATGTTGATCAACAAGAAGGTCTAAGTGCAAGTAACTTATACGTTAGTACAAAAGGCGATGATAGATATCTTAAGACAGCACCGGGCAAAGCAGGTAGAAGTAATTCATATGCACTTGCGTCGATTGGTGCCGCGGCACGTAGAGCAGAAGAATTACAAATTGCTTCTAAATTTGAACTAGGTAACTATGCACAAACAATTACACACTCGTCATTTACAGTACCTACTGTAATTACTAGTGCTGATGTACTAAGTATTCCGTCAGGTCGTAATAATGTACGTGAATTACTTAAAGAAAACAGAAATTGGATTAGAGCAGAAGTTATAGGATATCTTAATGCAACATATCCAAACTTTACATATGATAAAGATATTTGTTCGCGTGATGTAGGATTGATGATCGATGCTGTTACGCTTGATACACTAACTGGTAACAATGCTAACTTTTTGTCAAGACGTGCTGGTATTAGATACTACGCCAACGCAAGTGCAACAGCGGCTATTACTACACAGAAAACTGAAACACTTGCAGGTATTACTTTCTTAAAAGGACTTGTAAATTTAGTACTACAAAATCTTAGTCCAGGTACAACATATCAGTCAGTTTACACACAATATATAAATTCAGGATATCAAACAGATGCGACTGCACGTAATTCAGTTGATGCAAAATTTGATATTATTACAAGTATTATTAATGACGGTAATGTATTTGATGCTCCGGCTATTGTAGATGGTAGTACATACAGCCTTCAAATTACTAATGGTACTAACAATGACTACGTTGACCAAGGTGATCCAGACAACACAGATATTTTACCAGGTAAAGTTATACGTGGTAAAGAGTCAGGCGCATTAGGTAGAGTTGTTGAATACCAAAGTGAAAATTTAAATCCATCTAATCCTACTAATACAGATATTTTAGAACTACAACTTTTAGAACCAATAGAGTTTATAGTAGGTGAAGAAATTGAATATGCTAATACAATTAAATTTAGTCAAATTAGTATTAGAATTGAGTCAGGTACTTACGAAGAACACTTTCCGATTAGATTGCCTGCAAACGTTTCATTAAAAGGTGACGAGTTTAGACGTGTAATTATTAAACCTAAAAAAGGTAGTTCACAGTCTCCTTGGGCCAATGTATACTTCTATCGTGATGAAGAATTTGATGGACTAACAGGTGATGCGGCAACTAGTGTAACAGGTGTTAAAGATACTAACTTACCTACAAATGGATCACGCTATATTAATCCATTAACAGGTAATCCAATTGGTTGGTTTGGTAGACACTATTTAACAGACCCAACTAAAGATACAAATGTAAGTAACTTTGGTATTACTAATCCAGGTAAGTTTCCAATTGCTTCTAAAATACTTACGAAAAACTTAGAATTTATTGTTGAAGAAGTTATTAGTTTTGTAAACACAACATATCCAAGTTTAACTTACAATCAAACTAAATGTCGTAGAGACACAAGATTAATTGTAAAAGGACTAGCGGCTGACTTAGTATATGGCGGTCGAGAAAGTTCATTAACAAATCAAGGTGCATACTACGCCGGTGCAGTTGCAGGTCAAGAAACAGAAACTGAAGCGGCAATACAATATATTAGTACCTTAGCAAATACTATTTTACAAAACAATGCAGTTACAGCAACACAAGTAATTGAAGAACAAGTTATTGATCCAAGTTTAACTGTAGAAGCAAACGCATACACAAATTTAGATGCACTTGTTGATTGTGTAGCATTTGCATTTAACGCAAATATTAACCCACCAAAAAATAACAATGAACTTGATGTGTTCTTGTGTAACGATGGAACTATTGTAAGAAACTGTTCTGTTACAGGACACGGTGGATTTATGATGGTGCTTGACCCAGATGGTCAAGTTAAAACTAAATCACCATATTGTCAAACAGGTTCAAGTTTTTCACGCTCATTAAACAGACAGGCATTTAGAGGTGGTATGTTTGTTGATGCATTTGTTGGTAACGTTCCTATGGAAGTTATTAATAAACAAACAGCATTTAAAATTGATGTACGTTCACAATCCGGTCAAGGGTTGTTTGTTAAAAAACCACAAGTACCGTCACCATTCTATATGGAAGGTAGACGTTTTCAGGTTAACGCAGTTAGAAACTGGGATCCAACACTAGGTACAGCAACACTTATTCTTGATCCAAGTTCAAATTCAAAAGCAGGATTTACAGGAACATTATACGGCTCAGTTGTATTAGATAATGCAAGTTCAATTAACCCAATTGAAATTACTGTTCAAACTGCTGGTAACAGAAGTATGCTTGGTAATGACTTTACACAGGTTAATGACTTAGGTTACGGACTAGTAGTTACAAACGGTGCATTATCAGAAATGGTATCACAGTTTACTTACTATTGTTGGACAGCATATTACGCAAACAACGGTGGCGAAATTAGATCACTTAACGGTTCTAACGCTTATGGTGAATATGGATTAGTTGCTAATGGTAGTGATCCAAACGAAGTTCCAGACGCAGTTACATTACGTGATAACATGGCTAAGGTTGCTAGAACAACAGAAGCCGCTACTATTCTAACGTTTTCAGATGTAATCGGTGCAGTAGCAGAAGGTGGTTCAGGTCCAAGTGGCGTAGGACATACAGTTACTCAAGCAGGCACTGGTGCTACAGGTGAAGTTGTTTTTGAAACAGCAGGTAAAGTTTTATATTTAAAAAGTGTAACTGGTACATTTAATACCACCGGAGCAGTAACATTAAATGATAGTACAGCAATCGGAGTACCATCAGATGTGAGTGCGGCAGGAATATTACTTACACAAGAACAACTAAGTGTTCATGTATTTGACTTTGAGTCATTACCTCAAAACAGAGGTGAAATTAATATTTTACACACAAACGGAAACTACGGAAGATATGAAGTTTCTAGTATTGCAAAAGTAGCAAACTTTAGAGTAGATGGACATAATGATGTTGCATACACAGCAACAGCATCAGGTACTAACGCTAAATTTGATGTACAAAAAACACGTCAAGGCGGAGGCACATATGTATCATATATTCTTGCACCAGGTATAAATTATCAAGTAGGTGATACATTTGTTGTAGATGGAACAAAACTAGACGGTACAACTAGTACACATGATTGTACAATTACAGTTGCAACAGTCGACGGCGACGGTAAAATTTTAACAGTTACGTCCAGTGGTACTGTAAACGTTACAACTGATACTCCAATTTATGATGGTCAAGTTTACAAATTAAGTTTTAGTACTGCATCAGCAGGATTTAGTAATGACGGTTTACTTGAAGGACTAAAGCATGGGCATTTTGTTTCATATAGACATAACCAAGTTGTTATTGTTGACAATGTGTTAGACACAGGTAGACTTACAATTCGTCCAAGTACAGCATTTGAATTCGACGAACGTCCAGGATTTACATACAGAACAACAGAATTTACAACTACAGAAACAACAGGTGAAAATTTACCAAGTGATGAAATCTTAATGGGCTTTGATGCTACTTACGATTATGTTAGAGTTATTGTAGATACTAACCATACAAGCGATACACCAGCAGTAGGCTTTGGTGGAACTACATTAGGTGCTACCAAAGGTGACGTAGGTATTGCGATTGCAGAACTTACAGAAGTTTCAGACATTGCAAGATTACGTAGAGGTGACATGATCTTTACATGGGAAGGTAAAGCACACAAAGTTGTTGATTACTTAGACTTTGTTGGTTATGCAGTTATTAAAATTGAAGACATAACTGACGCAACTAACCCAAGCGGTAAACTTGATCATAACTTAACGAACAATGCAACAGGTCTTCATCTTCCAGTAGTATTAAATGGCGGACAAGCAAATACAATTAGAATTGGTTTGCCAGCAGGTTCTCCAGGTGATATTACAATTAATATTTCACTTACAAGAGCAACAGGACATGACTTCTTAGACATTGGTACAGGATCATACAACACTAGTAACTATCCAAGTGTACTACTAGGTGCACCAAGACAACCTAATCAATCATACGAAGTACAAGAGCGTTCAAAAGGTAGAGTGTTCTACGTAAGTACAGACCAAGACGGTTTCTTCCGTGTAGGTAGATTCTTTACAGTTGACCAAGGCACTGGTACAGTTACATTCGCAGGTAGTATTGCGTTAAGTAACTTGGACGGTATTGGTTTTAAACGTGGTGTTGTTGTTAGTGAATTTAGTACTGACGATGGCATGACACAAAATGGATCAGATATTGTTCCAACACAAAACGCAGTACGAGGATATGTAAACAGACGTTTAGGTTGGGATCATAATGGTCTACCAGTGAACAATGTTATTGGTGGCGGTACAGTTCCAAGAGATGGTCATGCGGCAATGACAGGTAACTTGAACATGGGTAGTAATAGAATTATTAATGTCCAAGCACCATCACAAGATTCAGATGCAGTAAACAAAGCATACGTTGATAATGTTGTAGAACAGTATAATACCATTGACGGTATGCGTGATGTAACACTAGAAAAGCCGGCAGGCAATGTCCAAACAGATGCAGATTTCTATAAAGATCAAATCATGCACAGAAGTGGTTACAGAGTAATAATGGTCGATGCAGATAATATTGCAGATGGTCCGTTAACAGCAAACGGCAAATTGGTTCAAGGTGCAAACATTGGTGAAATATATGCTATTGATAACGAAGTAGACGGAGTTCTTGGAAATGTTTCAAGAGTAGTTTATGAAGAAGTATCAGGAACAATTACACAAGCAAGTTTACACACTGAAGAATCTACCAAAAATGTAAACACTGCATTAGGCACAGTTACATATGCAGGCGCAGGTGTAAACGGTAATATTAACGTTGGTCGAGGAACTGATTATAGTGCTTATGTAACCAATGCAGGTACTGGTTATGTTCAAAACGAAACATGGACTATTGCAGGAACTTTACTAGGCGGCGCAACTCCTGCGAATGATGCAACATTTACAATTACAGCAGTTAATGGTAGTGGTGGAATTACAGCATTTACAATTACAGGTACAACAGGATTAATTACACAACCGACAGGTACAGTTGTAAGTGGTCCGCATCATGAAGTTGTTAATGCAACAGTTGATGGAAGCAGTCAATTAGAATTTACTGGTTCAAGACTAGCAGACGAATACAGAGTTTCATACGATATTAAAGACAACAGTATAATGAACGCAGATGTAAATACTGCGGCGGCGATTGCACAAAGCAAACTAAACATGCAAGCGGCAAGTACTATTGCAGATGTTACAAGTGGTAGTGGTGTTAGTGGCGCAGTTATTCAAGAAGACTTAGGTCTTGCAGTATTTGATAGCGGAGACTTTACAGTAACAGATGGATTTGTGACACTTAAAACTGGTAGTGTTGACTTAACAGACATAGAAGAAATTGCAAATAACACTGCATTAACAAACATTAGTGGTGCATCAGCAAGTCCAACTGCACAAACAATTACTACAACCGGTGGTGCAGATAGTATTGTAATGACCAAGTCCGATGGTATGATTAGAACAACTGGTTTGATCATAGGCGCGGCAGATACTAACGTAATTTTACAACCTAAGTCAGGTGCGGCAACAACAATTGAAATGCTTACACCTGGTGGCGCACAAATATTTGAAGCGACAGGTACAAGTGCTATTACAGCAGAATTTACTGCAAGTATTGATGTTGGAGACTCAGGTGCTAACACACAAAGTACACTTCAGCAAAACTCAACATACAACAACCAAGCACGAATTAGTTCGGATTGGATGTATACACAGTTTATTGAAGCGGCTAATGAAAAAGGTACAGGTTCAACAGGTATTGCACTAGGTGCAGGAACTGGTAAAACTAACGCAGGTGAAGTTAGTATACTTGTTAAAGATTCAGCGGCAACTAAAGCACCATTTAAATTTAGCAAAGATGGCGTTGTTCCTGACACAAACAATGTGTACAACATTGGTACTGCTTCACTAAAATACAATACAGTTTATGCTACAGTATTTGATGGAACTGCTACACAGGCTCGTTATGCTGACTTGGCAGAGAACTATTCAGCAGATACAGAGTATGAACCAGGTACAGTTATTGTACTAGGTGGTGCAAAAGAAATTACAACAACAGCAACTAAAGGTGACACTAAAGTAATTGGTGTCGTAAGTGAAAACCCAGCGTACTTAATGAACAGTGATTTAACAGGTGAATTTGTAACTCCAGTTGCATTAACAGGTAGAGTTCCTTGTAAAGTTATTGGCAAAACACAACCTGGAGATATATTAGTATCAAGTGCTATTGCTGGGTATGCAATAGTTGACAACAATCCAACAGTAGGAACAGTAATTGGTAAAGCGTTGCAAGCCAAAGACACTACTGAAAGAGGAACAATTGAAATAGTAGTAGGGAAAGTGTAATGGCAAAACAAATAGTTAACCTAGGTACAAGTGCTAACAAAGGTGATGGAGATCCATTACGCACAGCATTTGATAAAGTAAATGATAACTTTGATGAGTTATATCTTGATTTAAAACAAGTTAAGTCAGCACAAACAGGAGGTGGCACATTAATTGTAGATACAATTGGTAGTGTACACGCAACAGACAGTACATTGCTTGTAGACGGCAATAACAGCAAAGTTGTAGGACCACTTGCAAGTACAACGTGGGACGTTGTTGATAATAACATTGAAATTACAACTACTAACACAGGTATAAATGCAAACATTACACTTGAAGCACAAGGAATTGTAACACTGCAAGAAAGTGCGGCAGAAGATTATGTCCAAGTAAGTCAAAATGGAGTTGTAATTTATTCGAATACTGATATTGCATTACGCACACAAGGACAAGACATACACATTGGTTATGATACACTCAGTGGCAATGTTGAAATGGGACACAACAGTTCATTTGTAAATATTAATGGTACATTAAATGCAAATGCATTTTCAAAAGTAATACCGCCAAGTTACACAACAGCGGCTCGTAATGCATTTACTACAGAAGGATTTTTAGTTGCTAATACAACTACAGGACATGTTGAAGCATACATAAACGGTGGTTGGAAAAATATGACAATTACTGATGTAGGTGGATTAACTGATAATGGTAATTTAATTGCAACTGATTTATCAGACCTAACAGATACAACTAATTTAATTCCAGGTGATGTAGCAAACTTAACTGACTTGAGTAATTTAATTCCAGGAAATATTGGTGATTTATTACCAGGCGGTAACCTAAGTGACGTCCTTGCAAGATCGGCAACAGGCTATGCTTGGGTAGCACCAGTAACAGAAACATTAACATTGGCAACAATGAAGACCGAAGTAGCAAATAGTACAGACTTTGCAGACTTCAAAACACGCATAGCGGCACTATAAGGATTTAGTTGATGGAAAAAGAATACATTGTTACCCTGAAGAAAGATGTAGATCCCGTAGCATTTAGACAAGACATGGTCGCTGACAATATGCTTCCATATGTTCCTACAAGATCGGCAACAGTTGCAAATGAAAGACCTGCAAGTATAAGAAATACTCATTACATGCTTACTGATGCAGAAGCAGTTGAATTACAAAATGATGTACGTGTCGAAGCAGTTGAACTAAGACCAGACTTGCGTGACGATATTGGCATTGAAAGGTTTGCAACACAAGTAGGAAATTTTAATAAATCTACAGCATCTAGCGGTGATAATATAAATTGGGGATTACGCAGAATGAGTGCGTTATCAAATCCTTATAACTCAAGTGGAGCAGTTGTTGGCGGTTATACGCATACGCTTACAGGAACAGGTGTTGACTTTATTGTACAAGATAGCGGAATACAATCAGACCATCCAGAGTTTCAAGATTCTTTTAATATCAGTCGAGTACAAGAGATTGATTGGTATCAAGCACAATCAGTTGTAAGCGGAACATTACCAACAGGATTTTATACAGACTATGACGGACACGGCACACACGTTGCAGGTATTGCCGCAGGTAAAACATACGGCTGGGCTAAAAATTCAAGAATATATTCTATAAAGATTGCAGGCTTAGAAGGATCTTCAGATCCAAATAATGGAATGCCAATAAGTGATATTTTTGATGTTGTTAAAGAATGGCACAAAGCAAAAACTCCAGATGTATTAACAGGACAAAAACGTCCTACAGTAATAAACATGAGTTGGGGATACTTTAGTAGATATCTATACATTAATGGAGGTAACTATAGAGGTGCATCTTGGACTGGAAATTCTAAAAATACTGCATACGGTATGACAGGCGCATTTGATGGCACAGGATATAGACATGGTGTTAGGATCGCATCTGTTGATGCTGATGTAGAAGAATTAATTGAAGCAGGAGTACATGTTGTTATTGCCGCAGGCAACAACTATCATAAAATTGCAACACCAACTGATCCAGATTATAACAATTATTATACAACAAGTTTTGGACAAACAAAATACTATCATAGAGGATCATCACCTTATAGTACAAATGCACTTATGGTAGGTAATATTGACAGTGCATTAGATGCAGACGGTAATGAACAAGTAGCACAAAGTTCTGAAAAAGGTCCGGGTGTCGATGTATATGCACCGGGAACAAATATTTTTAGTGCAACAAGTACAACAAATAGATTCACAGATGCACAATACAATGACACATCATTTAGAATTGCTAACATAGGCGGAACATCTATGGCGGCTCCGCAAATTGCAGGACTAATTGCAACCTATGGAGAAATACAACCTAGTTCAACTACTGCACAAACAAAAGCATGGATAACATCTAGTGCTAAAACACAGTTAGATGAAAATGGCAATACTGGAACAGATTACACAAACTACAGAAGTTTAATGGGCGGTACAAATGCATATGCACACCAACCATATAACGAGGCAAACGTATTAACTATTGCAGGCGATGAAACTATTGTTGCTGATGCTGGTGCTCAAGAAGCAACTTATGCACTAACAGCAAGTGCTTCAAGTGTAGATGAAGGTGGAAGTTTTACAGTTACATTAACTACAACTGGTCTTGTTAACGGAACTATTGTTCCTTATTTAATTACAGGAGTCGAAAGTGCAGACATTGCAGATGCAAGTTTATCTGGATCATTTATTATAGGAACTAATCAAGTACTAAACTTTTCTGTAACAGAAGATAATGTGTTTGATGACGGTAATGAAACATTCAGATTAGCACTTGTTGATATTGAGAATAAATTTGTTACTGTCACTTTAGTAGACACAAGTAAACCTGATGCTGAATACGCTCTTACAACTTCAAGAGATAGTGTTGGAGAAGGCGAAACATTTACAATTACACTTACTGCATCAAATGTTTTAACAGGTACAAGTGTACCTTATACTGTTAGTGGTGTAACCAGTGCAGATCTTAGTGATGCAGATCTAACAGGTACTCTTACTGTAGGTTCAGATACTACACGTACATACGTTGTTACAGCAGACGGATTGCTTGAAGGTACAGAAACATTTAATTTTGCGGCGGCCGGACAAGACATTGATGTACAAATTAATGATACAAGTAATTCACCTATTACATACAATCTTGTTGCAAATACAGGTGAAGTAAACGAAGGTGATGATTTTTATATCGATCTAGTTGTAGCAAATGGAGTACCAGGAGTACAACTTCCATATGCAATAACAGGAATTAGTGCTACTGATCTTAGCACAGGATCACTTACAGGAAATTTTGTTGTAGGTAGTGTTACAAGAATAAACTTTACAGTGGCAGAAGATTTTACAACAGAAGGCAGTGAAACTCTTACTATGTCACTTACATCTGTTGACAACGTAAGCACAACAGTAACAATAATTGATACAAGTACAACACTAGTAGCCGGTGATGAAATTGCAACTACAGCAGGATCTGGATCATTTTTAATTCCAGCAGATGTTACTAGCGTAAGTATTCTAGCAGTTGGTGCAGGTGCTGGTGCTGGTACAATAGCCGCACTTGGTGCTGGACAAATAACTGGTGGCGGTGGAGCAGGTGCAGTTGGTATTATTAATAACCTTTCAGTAACTCCAGGACAATCTATTACTTATAATGTTGGTGCAAAAGGAACAGGTAACAACAACGGTGGCGATACTACAATTACATACGCCGGAACTACTTATGTAGCAGGAGGCGGACAAACAAGTACAGCAGTTTCAATTAACAGTATAAGTCCTTACCAAAGAAAACTAGGCGGCGCAGGTGGAACAACAACTGGTGCATTTACAATCAGTAAAGCAGGTGGCGCAGGTGGTGACTCAATGAGATTTCAACTAGGTTCAGCGATTGTTGGAGGCGGCGGTGGCGGCGCTGGTGCTGGCTCGGTCGGCGGTAACGGAACTCCATATAACGTTGTACTAGATCCTAGTAACGCACAAACATCACCATATAACTGGACTAGCACTACTACAGGAAATGTACGTAGTGATAATATAACTTACTCAAGCGGTATAAGAATTACACTAGATGTTGCAAGTGGAGGCTCTAATGATTATGATGACGAGTACGCTTATGTACTAGGAGAAAAAATTAAAACAGTATTAGCACAATCAGGAACTTGGACAGACAACGGAGTTGACTATGATGCATATTATGTACTAATACGTAATGGTACTGCTACACCTAAGTATGTTTATAAAAGTTTAGGTAAAGATTTTGGATCTGAAGCAACTATTGTGTTGTCAGGATCTAATGCACAATATACATTCGGCGGAGTTGAAAATGGTGCAAGTGCAATTGAAACAACAACAACTTACGGTAGTGGAACATTTACAAGAAGTGGAAGTTACACAGCAGATGAACCAGTTACTATAATTGAATTTAGAGGCGGTGTTGCAACAAGTGCTACAGACTTAAACACAACAAAATTAGCAGAAGTAATTTTATATGCTGAAGGCAATGATACAGTACTTCCAGCATTAACTGGAGGCACAGGTGGCGGACATGGTTATGTTGCTAACTGGCAAAGTGGTACTGGTATTACTTACGGAGCAAGAGGCGGCGGTACAACACTTACGAAAGAACTTACAGGTCTACGTGGAGGATTTGCGTCTACAACAGTTCCAACATTAACAATAAGCGGTGCAGGAAATGTAACCACAGGTGTTGCCGGTGAGGCAGGAAATAATGTTGATACTGTAACTCCTGCAACAACAAGTTATGAAGTTGGCGCAGGTGCAGGCGGTGTGCTTGTAATGGGCCTAGCAACTTCTGGTAGTAGAACTAGAGCAGAGTCAGGACAAGACGGTGGTATTTGGATAATGTATCCGGGAAGCAGAGATAAATTTGAAGCGCCTGAATTAACACTTTCGTCTAATAAAACTAATGCTAACGAAGGCAGTACATTTACAGTAGCAGTAACTAATAATTTTAGTACAACAGTTCCGCAAGTGTTATTCCCTTATGAAATTACAGGCATAGGAACAGCAGATATTGATATGGCTGGATTAGTCACAACCTACGGAAATATTAGAGGTACACTTACACAGGTTGCAAATAGTAAAACTTTTACAGTTACAGCAGATGATACATTTGATGGCACAGAAACATTTAATCTTAAACTAATTGAAGACCTAACAAAAACTACACAAGTTAATGAAAACTTTTATCTACCGTACATGACTGATAATGCTCAAAGTATTGATGTAACAATTAACGACACAAGTGATGGCACTCAAGAAACATTAACAGGACAAGTTACAAATAGCGGCGCAAGTGGATATGTTTGGAATTCAGGAAGTGATAGAAATGGAACAATTAGTGGATTAAATCCTCCGTTGGTATTTGATAGAAATGATACTATTTCTTGGACAATTAATGCAAGCGGACATCCGTTTTATATTAAAGATGTAAAAGGTAATGGAACACAAAATCAAACAAATGCAGTTGCAAATCAAGGTACAACTAATGCAATAGTAAGTTATACTCCTACAGTAGGTGGACGTAAGTATTATCAATGTAGTATACACACTGATATGAATGGTGAAATTTATATTGCAGATAAGCATTGGGCAACTACACATTACGGACCTACTACTTCACGTTCAGATAATACAACGTTCCAATTTGTTGCACATGCAGGTAGTGCTTCTTCAGTTGTTATTGAACAACTTGATAGTGGCAACAATAAAACTTGTGCATTAATTAAGTACACTGACAGAGGATCTCCAATTTGGAGACGTACATTTACACAAAACTATATCTTAACAAGTGCGATTGTTGACAGCAGTGAAAACATTTATACAGGGTACAGTGGATCATGGAATTGGGAAACTAATGTACCAAGTGTTGATTATCCTAGTGATGCTTATATTACAAAATTAAATGCATCAGGAACAGTGTTATGGCAACGCAGTTATCAGGACAGTGACGGTAATGCTTTAGGTATTAAGGAAATGGCATTTACAAGTGATGGTAATATTGTTGTAGTAGGTGCAAACTATTTGCAAAACTTGAATAGTGGCATGTGGATGATGAAAGTAGATATAACAAACGGTGACGTATTAACTGTTAGAAAAGTATCTCCAAGTGATAAATTAAGTGTTGCACACGATGTTGCTGTAGACAGTACAGGTAACATATATGTTACAGGATCTGAATTAAAAAGTGATGGTACTGAAAAAACAGTATTTGTTCGTAAATTTAATAGTTCTTTAACATTACAATATGCTAAGTTCTTTTATGTAGTGGCCGCAACAGGTACAGGGTTTGAACCAGCAGGTATTACAATCGACCAAAACGACAATCCAATAGTTGGTCTTGGTTATGTAGATACTCCAGATTCTGGTTATGAACAATCACACATTCTTAAACTAAACGCACTTGACGGTGACATTACAACTGATTGGGTATTAAATGATATCGGTGAACAAAGTATTACACAAGACTATAGAGTAACAAAACCAAAATTAAGAGATGTTGAGTTTGATACAAGAAATAATAAAATTTTTGCAGTTGGTGAACAAAACTTAGATAGTACTAATACTAACAAACGCGGTATGGTTATATCATTCAGTGAAGACCTTGGTAATACTAAGTTTAGAAATTTACATACAAGTGCTAGTTCTAATTTAAACGTAGGACTTTATAAATGTAGTTTAGATAATACATTAAATCCAAATAATAGATTATGGGTAAGTGGTTACGGAATATCTAGTACACAAACAAGTTTAGGTAGAGTTGGTGGAGTAATTGCTAGTGTTCCAATAAATCAAGCAGATGGCACGGATACATTAACTGTTGAGGATTGGACATATGAAATACATGGAAGTGTTAGTATAGATTCAAATTCTCCAATTTCAGTACATACTACAGGCGGAACAGTAGATGATACGTTAGCAACAGCAGGCGGATTAGTAAACGGTACTACAAGCACATCAGTATCAGGATTTGTAGAATATAAAATGGTACTAGATACAAGTCTACAAGTAGAACCAGAAATAAGTTTACCAACATATTCATTATCCTCAAGTCAGTCAACAGTAGATGAAGGTGGAAGTTTCACAATTACTTTAGACACAACAAATGTAGCAAACGGTACAAATGTACCATACACTATTACTGGTGTATCAAGTGCAGATATTAGCGGAGTAAGTTTAACTGGTACATTTACAATTCTTAACAATAGTGCAACTATTACTATTAATGTTACTGAAGATAATTTAACAGATTAAGGAATTTTAAAATGGCAACAGAAACATTTACAATAACACTAGATGGCATTGGTACATCAACTTCTGTTACAATCAATGACACTAGTCAAAGTGCCGTAGCAGGATCACAATTACTTACATCATCAGGAACATTTACAGTTCCAACAGGTGTAACAAGCATAAATGTATACGCAGTAGGTGGAGGAGCAGGTGGACCACCTGGGCAATATTCATCTGGATCTGGTAACGGTGGTGGCGGAGGTTCATATGCGAGAGTAACAGGACTTACAGTTCAGCCAGGTGATGTATTCACAGTTAGTGTTGGTAACGGCGGTATCGGCGGATCAGTTTCTACAAATTCACCTTTTGAAACAATTAACGGGGCAAGTCAAAAATATCCTCAAGCAGGCACTGTAACAAATGCTACTGCGGGTGGTACTACAACAGTAACATTGAGCCGTAGCGGATCTGATATAGGTGCAATAAATTGTTATGGTGGATCTACTAATCGCGGAGGTGGAAGTGCTCAAGCAGATGCGGCTCTCTTAACTGCCGCAACAGATTATGATTTTAGAGTAGGCGGCAATGGCGGCACTGCTGGAACAGTTACAGCAGGTGGCGGAGGCGGCGGTGGCTATGGCGGCATGGGCGGTCGAGGACTCGGACAGTTTTACAGGAGTGCAGGTGGATATAATTATTACAAAGCCGCTTCAGGAGGAGACGGAGGCGGTATGCGTCTATTCGGAGGAACTACTCAAGGTAGCGGAGGTACAGATGCTCCGGCTTTAGGATCAGGGCCTTACAATTACACAGGTGCAACAGACGGGGGCGACGGTGGTGATTCAGGTGGTGATGCTTATGGTCAAGGTGGCGGTGGTGGCGCCGGCGGAAGAATTAGAGAGCAAACAATTTATTCAGGTAGTTCTAACTTTACATATCGTTGGTTTTTAGCACACTCTGGACAAAATGGCGGTGCAGGAGCAGTGCGTTTTGCTTGGGGTAGTTAATAATAAATACAGTATAAGGAAAAGATTATGACAATACAAAACATTAACATTGGTAATATTGCTAACGATGGCACAGGTGATGATCTAAGAGAAGCATTTCGTAAAGTAAACGAAAACTTTGATGAACTAGACTTACGTCAACCAGAAGCAACAACAGCCGCGGGTATAGGGTCAGGCGTTGCTGTATTTGCCGGCAAAGTTGGCGATCAATTAACATTTAAAAACCTCACAGCAGGTACAAATATGTCTGTTGCCGCAGTTGCAGGGAACGACATACAAATTAGCACAGATCTACAAGGCATGTTAGTAGTTACTGACGGCGGTAGTATGAATGTAGACGATGGTGAAACATTGCGTATTATAGGTGGTGCAGGTATTACAACTAACTTAGTCGGTAATACATTAACTATCACAGACACATCAAGCCAAGGCAGTGAAGTTTTTAGTACTCAATTAGAATTTGGCGATATTGTTCCAAACATTACAAGTCATGCACAGTACATGCAACTTGCATTTGATATTGATTATGGTACTATAACATCTTCAGGTTTATACAGCAGTGATATGGGGACACTTTAAATTATGTCAAATTGGACACAACCATCGGGGACCGTGCTCGTTACAACTAACGAAGAAGAAACTATTTCTTTAGGATTACCTCTGGTAGCCAGTCCAGACAGTTTAAAAATTATTGCAGGTAGTTTACCTCCAGGATTAAGAATATATCAAAATAATATTATTGGAACGCCACTTCAAGTTGAAAGAACTACATCATTTAGATTTGTATTACGTTCTACATTAAGTAATGATGTTGAAGATAGAACTTATAAAATAGTAGTAAATGGTGCAGATGAGCCAGTTTGGAAAACTAAAGAAGGTAGACTTCCAATTGGTAATAGTCCTGTAAACAATAGATACTTTATATTAGACAATGAAATTATTGATTTTCAATTAGTAGCAACTGATGTTGATTTACCAGAAGGCAAAAGTTTAGAATTTTGGATAGATAAAGGTGACGGGGTATTACCTCCAGGCATCAATATGTCAAAAACAGGAAAAATATCAGGAGTAGTTGAACCATTACTTGCATTAGATAAAAAATCTAAAGTTGGTGAGTATGATACTGGTAACTATGATATGTACTTGCATGATTTTAGTAATAAAAGTACATTGTTTTTTCAAGGACAACTTTTATCTAATTATGTTTACAATCCTCCAAAAAAACTAAACAGATACTACGAATTTAAAGTTAGTGTAAGTGATGGTATTGATGTTGTAAAAAGAAACTTTATTATCTACGTAGTTGGTGAAGATTTCTTACGTGCGGACAATGTTGTTGTACAAGTTGCAACAGGTGTGTTTACAGCAGATAACACATATATTAGAACTCCGGTTTGGATTACTCCAAAAGATTTTGGATTTCGTCGAGCAAGTAATTACATTACATTATTTTTAGAAGTTTTAAAAAATGAAAATCAGCAAGGTGCAATAAGATATAAATTAATGCCACTTAATGATGACAGTACAAACAGTGTGATTCCAGACGGAATGACCTTAGATATTAATACTGGTGAAATAGCAGGCAGAGTTGCATACCAACCAATTATAACAAAAGAATATAAATTTACAGTTAGAGCAGAATTAGTTCTTAGTGATAATAATATCTTAAGTGTAGCAACATTTAAAGATAAAACTTTTACAGTAACTTTACTAGGACAAGTAGATAGTACTATTGCTTGGACAAGTGATACAAAACTAGGATCAATACCGGCTAATCAAATTAGTGTGTTTAAAGTACAAGGTACTACAACAGTACCTGATGCTCCTTTGTTTTACACATTAAGTAGCGGACGTTTGCCACCAGGACTTACACTACAGTACAATGGTGAAATTACAGGTACTGTTGTACAATTTGGTGATAGTGAAAAAGATGGATTAACATTTTTTGACAATGACGACATGACATTCGATAACGATACTACAAGTATTGATAGAACATATACATTTACAGTTGAAGCAAAAGATAGATTTGGATTTAGTGCAACAACTAAGAAATTTACTATTAATGTAATCGATGATGATGATAGGCAGTATAGTAACTTGTTTATGAAACCTTACTTAAAAGAAACTAAACGAAATGCATATCAAGAGTTTATCAGTAATCCTGCAAACTTTCCACCAACCAGCATTTATAGACCAAATGATCCAAACTTTGGGATTCAACGTGATATCAAAATATTAGCATACGCAGGAATTGAAACTAAAACTATAGACGAGTTTTCAATAGCAAGTCAAAAGTGGCATAGAAAGCGTAGATTTAATATTGGTTCTTTAAAAAGTGCAGTAGCCAAAACTCCAGGTACACAAAATGTTGTATACGAAGTTATATATGTAGAACTTATCGATCCTGCAAAAGCCAAAACAGGTGAAACAAAAAAGTCATTTGTACAACAAGGTTCAATGCAATTAAAAGCAGACTTGGCGCAACGAAGTAATCATAAACAAGGTACACCAACATTACTTGATAGTAACGGTGTAAATAGAAACGACGAAAGATATATATTTACAGGCGATGATACACAACTAGACTTAGGTGATGAAGTACTTAGACCTGTTGTAACAGAAACAGATTATGTACAAGGTCCATTAATTGCTGAGAACAACGGTACAGTGTTTGATCGAAGTTTAACTGTAAACTGATTATAATTTGTTGTTGCTGGCGAAGTAGGTGGCGCACCAAGAGTACCTGATGAATGGGCTAAGAAAACAGCAAGAGTAGTTGACTTAATTACTGATCCTAACGGTGCTGGTATTAACACCACACATCAACGCAATTTTATTAAAACACTAAAAGGTGACGTAGGAACAAAACACGCAGGAATACCTACAGTGCAAAGAGTTGGCTATGGCGGTGGAAGTACATATACACCTAACTGGTTAGAAGATGCCGGCATAGCAAGTTATGCAGGACTGCAAGAATTCAATGATAGTGTTGCTCAAAAGGATATGGTATGGTATAAAAATACCAACGGAAATAATCCTCCAACACAGCGTAGAGATATAGAAGAAATTATGGAACACGTATTCCATACTGTACATGCATTTGGTATTCCAGGTGCGGTGCCTGGTAGTTCAGATGCAATAGAAATGAATCCAGATATTAGAATTGGTAATGAACCAAGTTTTGACTGGAAAAACACAGCATTACATTTAGCAATGAAACAAGCAATCGATAATGCACAATATGACCCAAGTGGTTATGCTACTGATTGGAATACCGATCCAGAAGCGGCGGCAGTTGCATACACAGAATACACCTACTTGTTAAACTGGTCAATGTGGGATATGAGCGAGTTTTGGGAGAACGGAAGTCTTAGTCCTGAGTGGGCAGACGACATGCGTACACCAGCAGGCTTACTTGCAAATAATCCACTAGGTTATGCATTGTTTAACACATACTTTGCTCCAGTACTAAGCAAACCAGATTTTGCAGTATTAAGAACTATCTTTGGAGAAGGC